>Ga0182030_10002959_pt1 | contig 36179 bp, 36 predicted proteins | sample 812S3MmetaG_FD_121299 | JGI IMG/M metagenome (GOLD analysis project Ga0182030, IMG submission 121299) | Permafrost microbial communities from Stordalen Mire, Sweden - 812S3M metaG (Illumina Assembly) | ecosystem: Environmental > Terrestrial > Soil > Wetlands > Permafrost | place: Sweden...
ATCCAAGAAACCCCAGTTGTGTAAGGGTTTTTTTACCGCCGGAAGACTTTGAAATATATTCTGATCAGACTGTCAAATGCGCCCCTCCTAGGTTGGCCCTTCCAACGGGCGCCTCAGTATCGACCTCCATATAAAACTGCAAATGCTCCTCCTAGGTTGGCCTTTACAGTCGAAGGCGCCTTATAAAGTGTCGACTTCCATATATTTAGCGACCGTGGGACGGTCGGAGGCGAGATACTTTCACCTGGGCCACTGAAGCGACCTTTGCTGGTTATTGAAATTGTTCTGCTTAACTTTGTATATACGGTTAGAAGTCGAATTCGGTAAAAAGGGGTTAAGCGAGCGGTGCTACGAGCATGAGTCAAAACTGAGTATGGAATTACATCCAAAACAATACCTTAAATTTACATGAATAGATTATGTGCCACCACTGTCGAGACTTGGCACCTTGCGACGAATTTATTCGGTATATCCGTATACTTGCACCTCAGATATTCACAAAGGTTTTGCCCAAACCGTCTAAAGATGAACTAGCACATCAAGAACAAACAGAAAGTTACGCTGGAGCCGAGTACGCAAATTTGAAGACTGGAAACGAAATCTCACCTAACCACACTGGGGTTTGTAGAGATAGGCTGAAGGGCAGATGGGAGGAAAGAAATGAGCTTTTTTCCTAATTGGGTGGAAGTGCCCTACTTGGCTACGCTTAACATGAGCAATTAGAGTTGGACAGATCAAGCGAATGGAGGTTGAATCCCGATCTGGTGGTATCAAAGCACTCTTTCACCTCCGGCAACGGGATTTGGGCGAATATCATGCAAGATCTATACCAGCCACCAGAGTTCAAGGTTGAGGTAATAAGGCATATATAAATTGAATACAGACTATTATGTTCTGAATTACGATGATTCAGACGCATAAGTTCAATATGAACGAGAATGATACATACTCGTGGAAATGGAAATGAGAATAGGAAATAGTGCGTGATACACTTCTCCGTCAGTCTAAGAAGATAAAGAGGAGATTATGAAGAGAGGGCTCCGTGAGTGATCACCAATATCTTCTTCAGTTCTAGCAGCCGCCGCCCGCAAATTCCAATGAATCAATCAATAATTTTCTATGCATTTATATGATAAATAAGCATGCTGTATTCTTTAGTTCTTTAATTCATTATTTGCCCTCTAATTTAATACTCCAGAGTAAGGTACTGTATAGCTCTTTCTCCTTCAAGGCCCACAACGCGCCAAGACTTGGGCGCTGTAAAAATGTTCCGGCTCGCTAAATCATACCGTTGTGAAGCTTATCCAGCGCTGCTTTTCAGCGCCTTATCACTAGAATTCCAGGGCCACTATCGCTAAACACGGCGACCGGAGATTCCTGTGCGATGTAGGCCTAGAAGGGATAAAGCAGAACAACGGCCTAAGAGGAGTGGGGGACTTCATTCAGGTATCCCGACCTCCGTTTCGGGTCTGTTAGTGCATCGACAGTGTTCTGGTTACTTTCGCCTTGATGCGCTGGATGTTTGGGGGGCTGAGTAGAATCGTGATTTGTGGCGCAAGCGTCTGGACATAACCCCATTCTTGGCCTCACGCGAGGATTTATAATTGAAACTTTTCCATGACGCACAAGAGCGAATGTCGGAGGCAGGAGGCAATAGAAGTGCCACTTCTAGACCTACGGTAGGATGGTGCCGTTCAACCGTCTTTTCTAGTCTCAGAAAAGGTCCTTTCTAGGGTCTAGTTTGCCCACATATTTAACATGTCACTTTATCTCTCTCTTTCTTTCGGTGCGAGACCGTTAGTGGATGGCGAAGCTACCAAACGAAAGTGCAGAAAAAATACGAGTAACGCCACAATTTTTTTATATCTATTAATCTGCAAATTGCCGTTCAACTGATCGAGAACCACCATAGCTCCATTTTATACGCGGAGTAGTTTTTCATCGGGATGGCAGTATCAACAGACGAGGACGTTTCTTCCTCTGAATCTATCCACAACGGAAACGACCTTGAAAAACAAATCACAGCAAGCCAATCACTCCATGAACCCCCTTTAAACACCACAACATCCAGCCGTTCACGAGTATCACGATCCCAATCCCTCATAAGACGCAACACCCTTCGAGGACGTTTCACTCATCCTCTTTCCCACGTCAAAACCACTGAGGCTGAGATTGTCGATTTTGATGGCGAAGATGATCCATATCGACCAATCAATTGGCCGTTTAGGAAGAAATTGGTCACGACGTTACTTTATGGGCTAACTACAATGGGGTCGACGTGGGCTAGTAGTGTTTATAGTCCAGCTATAGATCAGGTTTCCAAGGAGTATGGGGTTGGTACTGAAGTCAGTTTGCTGGGGCTGTCGTTTTTGCTACTTGGTTTTGGCTTGGGTCCGCTGCTGTGGGCTCCGTTGAGTGAGGTGTAAGTGTGTTTTTTTATGATCATTCCACTTGACAAGCTCAATTGGGTCCTTCTTTATGACCACAGACTGAAGAACCAATACAGATACGGTAGGAAGCCTGCTGTTCTAGTACCTTACTTCATTGCTGCTTGCTTCTCATTTGGTACTGCTACGGCCAAGGATATCCAAACTATTTTAATCACGAGATTTTTTGCTGGATTATTTGGCTCTGCTCCAGTGACGAACACGGGAGGGGTTCTTGGAGATATTTGGTCTCCTCAGCAAAGAGGTTCGGCTATTGTTGGATACGCTTTTGCTGTTGTGGGGGGGCCTACACTTGGTGTAAGTCTTTCTATGTCTATCCATTCTACCACAATCACAGTCGTCTTCAAAAATTCCGGCTCAATATTTCACATTCGAATTTTCCGGCAAAATCTGACAGCTTTTACAGCCAATTGTAGGGGGTGCTATAGTATCAAGTTATCTGAGATGGAGATGGACTGAATATGTAAGTCATATACCTCCCTAACTGCCTCCTCTTGCTGAAAACATAAGATCACCGGAATTATGATGATGTTCTTCCTACTCCTAGATGTCTTGATCCTAGACGAGTCTTACCCACCAGTTCTTCTCGTCGTCAAAGCTCGACGACTGCGGCATGAGACAGGGAACTGGGCATTGCATGCCAGGCACGAAGAATGGGACGTCAGCGTCAAAGAATTGGCACATAAATTCCTGATGCGGCCATTTCGTCTCCTAGCTACCCCTATCTGCTTCCTCGTAGCCTTGTATGCATCGTTCGTCTACGGCATTCTATACTTGTGCGTTGATATGTCCCATACAATTTCATTTTATAGTTAACATAGCATAGATGCTTAGCCGCAATCCCAATCGCATTCGCAGAACAACGCCACTGGGGACCCGTAACATCCGAGCTTCCCTTTCTCGCCCTCCTCCTCGGCACTATCCTGGGAGGCGGTGCCAACGTCCTGTACGCCCCCTATTCCCCTCCTCCAACCCCCACTAATCACAACACCACAGAAACAATTCCTTCTACACCCGCCGCTTCATTCGAAACAACCACCGCGCTGTTCCCGAAGCCCGCCTCCCCCCAATGATGATCGGCTCTATCTTCTTCGCTGCCGGCCTCTTTATCTTCGGCTGGACGTCCCCCTCTCACATCTTCTGGCTAGCCCCCTGCCTAGGTCTCGTCTTCATGGGCTTCGGCTTCTTCACCATTTTCCAAGCAGCACTCAATTACCTCATCGACACATTCCAAAAATACTCCGCATCCGCAGTAGCCGCTAACACATTCTTACGATCGATTTTTGCGGCTGTGTTTCCGCTGTTTGTCAATCCGATGTTCCATAAATTGGGGATAGATTGGGCGAGTAGCTTATTGGGGTTTGTGGCGTGCGGGATGGTGCCGATTCCGTTCTTATTTTACGTTTTTGGGCCAAGGATTAGGAGGAAGGGGAGGTTTACGAGTGAGGTCATGTAAATTTTTAATTTTTAATTTGGAAATAGGGATGAGGTTCTTTGAGGTTCTTTTTAGGAGAAACACAGAAGGATATATGCCTGCATCTTAGCGCAGTGAAGAAAGATTGCAGAAGATTTGTGGAGGATTTGTCGATCATAAACAGAGATACCCGTAAATATTTGCATAGATATATACAGCTTTGAAAAGACTTCGCGCGAGTACGTACTCTCAAAGGAATGTTTTCATCCAACCTCAATTAAATTCAAGAATCCTGCAAATATTAAAATTCATAGCTGGGATTTCTTTACACATCCTATCTCTACCAATACTCCTTATATAAAAACATTTTAGACCCAAAAGCCAAGCCGTCCACATCCCTTTAATAAACTCCGTATCGCAATGCCCAATCCAAGAACAGATACATACATATACACACTTCCCATACCTCCTCTCATTACTTCTCTCACCCATCCCTCCCACTATTCTTCTTCGCCCGTCCTACGGCTTTCCTAACCCCTTTCACTCCCATTTCCCAAGCTAATCCACCTCACTCGGTCTCCTCATATAACTATCAATCGCCAAACTGAACGCCGCAAACCCCGCGCACCCCAACGCAGCAGCCTGCGGGCCCGCCGGCGCAGCCAACACCCCCCCCGTAATGCACCCCGCAATCACCCCATTCGCCAAATCATTCTTCGCCCTGAATCCTTCAACGCAGCATTCCGTGCCCGAATAAATCGCTCCCACCTTTCCGAAGTTTTTTGCGGAGGAGTAGGACCGCGCGCCTAGGTCCTTGAAGCCGCGTTTGAGTTGTTCCTTTAGGGGAAGGGAGGTTATGGCTGTGGCGGTCGGGTTGGTGGAGAGGGGTGTGTCGTATTGCATGGAGGCCATAAAGAGACCAAAGGCGCCGCCGAGGGCGAAGCCCATGACGCCTGAGACGGCGGTTTTTCCAGGACAGGATTCCATTAGGGTTTGCATCTGTGAGTTTTATATCAGCTCTGCAAATCTGTGAAATTCTATACCATTTCTTGTCTTCAGCAACTCTGCTCTTCCGTCCTCCTTGTATCAAAGTCTGTTACGAGCGAGAAAATTTGGATTGGAATGGATACATACAGCTTTCACAGCGGCCATCGTTTGCGCATCGCCCATTTCTGCACTTCCTCCTCCACCTCCAGGACCTTGGGGATTGAAGAGAGGTCCGTTCATCTTTGCAGGTGATTGTTGCTGTTGAGATGAAAGACTTGGGAGAAAGTTGGGCTCGCGGAAAGTTGAATAAAAAGTACTGCCGCGAGTCGCCGCTTTCGCGAGGCTGATGAGTAGTCGGGATTAGAGCCAGGGAATATATAATTTTTGAAGATCCTATTACAAGTATTGATTACAAAATTACAAAATGATCTGATAAGGTGGAGATATTTATTCAATAATGTTGAATCGAATATTCACGGTAGGACTCAGGTCACAGACAACGAAATTACTGGAGCTTCCCCTTCCGGATGAGACGACCAAGTCTAATTAAAATGTATTTCTTGTAGCCCTCGCAGGGATTTTTTTCTTTACCAAGTCCAACGTGCCAAAACGCCATGGTATTCATTATTTCTTTTCTCAGATTCAAATCAATCCCTAATGTCCAAATGCAAATCATACACTCGTCCATTATATCCCGTATCCCGAACCAAAAAAAAAACCCCCCTATCCCGCAAGACGCAGGACAGTACTACGAAGCTTGATAAATCTGGAAAGCTCCAAACTCCCAATACGCATTTGTGAAAGCCGTAGCGTTGTTTGCAACCAAGTCTGTACAGGTACCGGAACCTATAAATCAGTTAGCTCTCATCCGATGTCCCGTTTCAACAGGTAGAACTTACAGCTTTCACTATAAACACTAGTAGCTCCAGCCCAACTTCCACAGAGATCGATATTGGCAATGATACTCTGGTTTTTGAAATGATTATCAATATTGCAATCGGTATTAGGGAAATCGGCTGTAGCTTCTTGCCAAGTACTTGGGTCCGGAGTACCAGCTGTGATATCTGATGGAATGGAAGCTCGACTGTATTGCCACATTCTGATTCCAGCGCTTCGAAGCTCAAGTGCCATAACTCCTCCTCCGTTGTTATTGAATTGATCTCCAAATGTGCCTTGGCCTGCATCGACTCCACATCCCGCATTATCATCGGTAGAGTTCAAACAGCTGGTGGTTAAACTCTTGCCAGTCTCTTTGCGCTTGACACCCATTGAACATCCTGACGAAGTGTGAAGTGTCATTTGATTTTGAGCACTGGTGACCACGTTGACCGCTTCCATCACATCTATTTCACCATTATAGGGCCAGTTGGTTTCGTCGGCAAGCCAAAGCGCAGGCCAGGTGGCACATCCAATTGGGGTATGCTTAATATCGAATATGAAAAGTCCAGTAGAGTATTGCTTCTTCGAAGAAATGCGGACCGAAAATCGACCCGTTGAAGCGTTGGGCACAGTCTCTGGTGTGACAGTGGTATCGACGCGGAGGACAGCTGAGTCGGTGGACGCATATGTTAAGTTGTATTGCGTCGAATTCGCAGTCTCTGCAGGAACGTAGTGCACGAATCCAGCAGAGGGATCATATCCAGTAAAGTAATCGAAGTTGTCAAAGAAGTCCGTTCCAGAGTACGTATCGACAAGCGAGTAGTTCAACTTTGAATAATCCGGGTACCTGTTATTTTTCATCACTTCCACAACAGCTACCACCACAACGATGATCACGATCGCTACTATCGCGCCAGCCGTTGCAAACTTCTTCCATCCCCAATACTTCACATTCCATCCCGATGGTCTGAGTGTATCTTCCCTATCAACCTTGTATGTCGGTGGTGGTGGGCCCTGCGGTTGTCCATAATCATCTGCCGTCGAAATCTCCTGCGTAATCTGATTCTTCCTCCTCCCCGCCATCTCCCCAATAGTAGCGAACGACATATTTTTATTAAGCCCCTCTTTTCCCTCTTCCAATTATCAACGAAAGTCTGTCTTACAGGCGCCAATGGTCACTGCTTTTCGCACGAATATACCTCGCTGCTTCGGAGGCTTCCAATATTCCAAAGGTTTGAATGGTAATTTTGATTGATCCAGGTTGGGCAACTCATGTATATCTATACTCAAACCACGATGTAAGCCGGGAAAAGCGGGACTGTTGATAGGGATATGGAATTTCTAATCGTGAGTGACGAATAGGGTTCCACTTGGCAGGATTTGTGTAGGGTGTAGGCTGAAAATTGAAGATAGTGGAAGAAGCGGATATGCAGGCTGACAACAGCGGCTAGAATATTTGGAAGAAATGGATACGACGTGCAGGGGCAGATGCAGCACTCGTGATGTATCTCGGGAATTTCTTGATTTTTGGCACCATTCCGCTTAAATCGCGCGGGCAACTGTCAATCTACCTCTCCAAACGTACGTTGTGTAAGAAAGTGTGGGGCAACAGAAGAAGAGCCTGTTAATCGAGTTTGATAGGCGTTGCCTATTCATGCCATCTCAAGAACCAGCCTGGTAGCTCACCACCTTCCCTAGGGCTCCGTGGTTGGACGATCGTGCGCTGATGCAGGCTGTGCTTGGGGCGAAGAAATCTTGTTTCAAGCAATGGAATCTTTCATCTCCCATGCAAAATCAAGGTCGGAAGTTTCTGGAAAGAGAAACACGAGCGGATAAACGACGTCGAGTCAGGAGTGGCAGAGGTCAACATGTGATCATAGCGTTGTCGAGCATTCAACATTGCCCTTTTTGATATTTCTATTCTTAGGTAGGTAAGGTAGCTTTTGATTGTCATCGCGTTACCCCTGCCGCGTAATCAATCCACTCGAAGCTCGACTTTTCACTCTAAGCCGACCTGGACCTGGATTGGCGGATTGACGAGAGAGATTATTCGGATCAAGCTTTTTAAGGGATAGATAACCCGTATGATCCTGGAAAAGGATAGACCTGTCGAGAATAAAATTGTTCTAGGCTGTTGCCTTTTACAGTTGATTTGAGCTTCCCCTCTCCAGGCCACAATGAAAGAGAACAAGATCAGTGAGGATGGGACCACGCTATGCATTTTATATCACAGCCCATAATGAACACAACGCCGATTTCCGGCGAACTCCTTATAATGCAACTCAATCCTCGTCCTCGTCCACCCTCGCTCTCTTATTCGACCTCTCGTCTCCATCCTGGAGACCATACTCCCTCTTATTCGACCCCTCCCCAACTTTATGCAAGAACTCATCCACATTAAACACATCCCCCGTGTCCTTTTCAAATTGCACAGGCCCCTCTCGCGCCTGGAGCGCCAAATTAGCTTTGCCCTCTCCTCGAGCATATATTGTAGAACTTACCTCAACATCAGCAGCACCCTTGAAAGTACCTCTGCCAAGCGCATCCCCAAACCTGTTGCTCTTCTGAATCTTCCCCATCTCCGCTTCTGCCGCCTCCTCGTCATCTCCGTCATCCATATTCTGTCTCGGTCGGTAAATGCTGCTAATCGCATCCTGAGCCGCGAACAGAGGTTTATCATAAGCCTGATCCTCGTTGAAACCAGAATCGAAGCCACTAGTCCGGTTGAACAGCCGCGAATCAAACATAGTTTCTGTCGATGGTGTAGGCTTGGCTATTCCCAATGCAACTTTCTCGGAAATATCTCGATTCTGCTCACGTGCTAGCATTTGGACTCTCCTTTCAGCACCCATCCGAGATTGTCGTAGTTTCCGCTCCTCTTCTTGCCTCTTTTCCTTGCGCATCTTCTCTCTTTCCCGGACGTCCTCATCATCGCTACCTGACACGTCGGATTCAAAATCGCTATAGCTCCCTGACCTTGATCTTGAGGTCCTCGATGCCCGTCTCCCAGCTCCAGCTCTCTCTTCTCGTGCCTTCTGCGCCAACATACGTAAATGTTCTTCCTTCTGCGACTTCTCCTTCTCTGCTAACCGTTGCTGCATCAACGCTCTTTGCTTAACCTCCTCTCTTGCATGTCTGTCGGCAGTAAATAGAGCTTCCGCAAACTGGGCAAATTTGTCGTTAATCGTAACGTCTTGCAATCCTCTTCCATCTGCTGCCAATCTCTTGTCCAACGGAACGGTATAACCCTTAGGATTCTTCCAATTTGATACGGGCGGCGGTATCTTCCAAGCATCCTGATCCTCTGCTGTTAATTTTCTTGGGGGAGAGTGCATAACGGGAGGTGGAGGACTTGGTGGGCCTCGAGGAATTTTCTTGTGCTTGAACTTAGGTGGCTCCATAGGATCTTGCTGTCTCTCTACAATCTTCATGATTCGGTCGTTTTTCCTAGTAGTGTCGCCCATCTGATTCGCAGGTGTATAACGAACATACGTAGGGTCCTTTCTCGCTCCAACGTTCACATTCTTTGGTTTTTGAGCCGCAACAGCACCACTGACCAGTGCAGCAAGAGCATTCTTAGTCTTCTCTGTCGATGCGGCCACTTCCTCCTCACTTGGCCGATCTAGGTTGATTTCCCCTGCATCAGCACGCTGTCGAAGTGGAATTAGATCCTTGAATGAGGCGTGCACAATCCTGTTGTCGCTATGGCCTTGTCGCGCAATAGCATCGTATTTGACCTTTCCCTCTGCATTAACTTGAACTGCAAGAGCGGTGCTTCCAGACTGGGATTTGCGACCCATATCCAGAGGATACTGCGCTACAGGAATTTCTGGAAAAGCCCCTCCATCTCCGAAGTCTTCTTGTCCCCGCGGTCGCCATCCTGATCGACTGCCGTACGGTGGAGGTCCAGATTTCTGCAGCAGAGTGTTAGTATGATCAACGAACCATGGCCGAACGAGCATGCTGACCTTCAATACAATTTGACTATCATCGAGTGCTCCGGCTCCTACTATTCGAGGACCTCGTTGTTGCGCATGTAGCGGGATTTCTTCCTCTTCACCTGTATATTTGGGCTTCGGCAGAGCTCGAGACAAAGAAGCAGCAAGTGAAGTCATTTTGAAGAAGTGGCCGAAGAGAGTTTGAAAATCTGAATAATTTCGAGGTGCTAAATATCATGGAGTCAAATTATCGCGCTCCTAATCCTTGTATAGTGAGCTAAACCTATAGAAGACTAGCTCGATATCGATAGCATTGGGACTGGGCAATGAAGCTGCTTTTGAAGGGTGGTAAATTGGATGAAGGTGATTCGGTGAGATGAAGTACTTCCCCAGGAAAGCATCACTTGCTGTTAGACAATAATTGCATTTCCCTGACCCTTAGGAATTGATATATGGCTTCTCTGCTAGAATACTTCAGGAATATTACTTTCAAACTGCTGTATAATTGTCTCTAATATTAGTGGTGCAATCAACCTGCCAAGTCCGAATGGAAGGGAAATTAATGTTCTATTCCCTTGATATCGGGCTCTCGTTATAAAATTACACAGAAAGTCTTGTCGCCCCCAATGCCAGATGTTTCCCAAATTCCCAAGCAGCATGCCAATCCTTCACACGTAGCCCTTCCGTGCTCCCTGGAAGAAGAAACGAACAATGAATACCTGAAGCCCAGCCATGCATACCATCATCAAGCTCTCAATGACGCTGAAATTGAAGATTCTCCTTTCTGTACTTCTAACCGTGCTGAAATTGCGATTCTCTCTGGTGCGGAAGTACTTCTGGTTCCTTGTAATAGTCGAGAGCTGGCCCGAGAGCTTGAAAATGGATTCCTCCAACGCAGATGTTTGTTCAGGTGATGTGCCTTGTTTGGAAGGTATCGAGGCGCGTTCTTCGTTCTCAACCTGCAAGAAAAGGGGCTAGTCAGCAATACAGCTTGAATATTGTAGAAGTAGAGGGATGGTATAACGTACGGCAATCTCAAAATCCACAAACTTCTCAGCAAATGTGCTCATCTGGTTGTTGAAGCAGAATCTGTATTCGCCCGTGTTGCTTGCTGTGAAGACGAAGTCGCCTTGTCGCTCCTTTTGCCCATCCATAACGATCTTGTCATCCGGTCCAACTACCTCATAATCGACGTCGAAAGATCCTCCAGCTTGGACCTATTCACAATCAATGTTTAATCTTTCCGAGATGCGTTGTGCTTACGGCGAAGTAAAAAGCAATCTTTGCGCCCTTATTCTCAACGTTGGAGTAGAAGCATGCTTTCTCATTTGCAGAGAGTTTATATGTAAGGGCAGTTGAAGAGACAAGAAAAGGAGCCAGTAGGCACGTTAAGATGGAGAGCTTCATTGTGGGGGTTGACGTGGAACAATCTTGCTCTCACTGAGATTGTGGATTATCTGGCGGTTCGATCGCGAAAATAAAATGGATTCTTGGCACGTGATGAGGCTGAAAGTACCTAAGGTATATACCTTTTATCTTAGAAACTTAAAATCTCTGTTTGTAAACCGGCTCTATAGGATTTATTATTAGCGTACTGATCTAGCTAATTAGAAGTTAACAAATTATTATATAAGGTGATAGGTTTTCGGTAAAAGATTAGAAAATATATAGTAAATTTTTAGACTTATAATATAATTATAGTTTTTCTAAATATTAACAAATTTAATTTATTGTAATTAAATATTAAAATATATTTCATTATATTTTATAAAACTCAGTTTTTTTAATAGTATAAATATTTTCTATTTGTAGAGTATTTGTTGTATAGATAGTAAAAGTACTCTATATATATAATATTAGAATAATACTAGAAATCTAGGTATAATATAGAAGACTAGATATAGTCAAGGAAGCGGAGGCTAGCGGCCGGTGTGAAGCAAGGCGGCCGCTTAGCACGTGTCTCTCGTTGCCCTACAATATTATTGATTGTTTTTTAATTATATATTTTTAGACTTTCGATAAGTTTTCAGACTTTGTATAGTATAATTAGTTTAGATTATTAAATTTTTACTATTTTAGATAATATCCACTAAAAATCTGTTAAAATGGAGATAAAAAGCTATAAAAAACTCGTAATTCAACCTCCACTAGAAGTACAGAAACTTTTGATCCTCTCTACACTTCACTTCCGCAGTGATTTAGGTAAAAATTACATAGTCGGCTCTTTGGCTGAATAGACGCCTATCAAGTATGTCGAAATAACAAAGTAAAATATCCTGGCTTCAGCATTCCCCAGACCTATAGCATCCCGTCACCGTCTTTTAACACGTGATAAATCAGGATTGGTATTGCATGTTATTTCAACGCTTCCGCCCTCTCTGCTAGCATTATGCAATCGCTCTACCGCGCCCATAATTTGATTTCTCGTTGAAACCCCAATCCCATGCTTGTTTTACCCCTACCAGAGCGCCTTAAAAACACCTATCAAAAACAATGCCCAACTCTACCTTAAGAAAAGATCCCCAGCACCATTCCTTAGGGTTCGCGATCTATCAACATGATCTAAACCAAGCAAATCATCATCCTGAGTAGCAATATCCCATAGCACATCATCTAGGTATTTAGGTTAGTCCAATGTCTAAAAGAGTCCAGCTGGGGAGAAATACCATTAGTAAGATATGTAGGCTTTGAATATGAGCTTCTCTTTACGACCGCAAACTTGATCTTCTCGAAGTTCTTTCCCTTCATTCCGGTTCGCTTTTCAAGCCGTTTCTTTGTATCCGAAAATTTCTCGCCCTGAATTAGGTTAGCTTGCGGGCTTTTGAGAGCAGGACATGACTACTGACGTTCTTGATGCTGAACTTGAAGGGAATTCCGTGAGATTTGCTGGGTTCGCTCTGGAAGTGGAACGCTTGTATGAACTCTTGTGCATCGGCCTGAATATCGTCTTCCGGTACACGCTCAGCTACTAATTGAACGTAGTCTGTGATACTCATAACGTGATGTTCGCGCGGGAGCTCCTTGTGGATCTTGCTGCTATGGATCTCATATACTCGAATGGGGCCAGCTTTAGCCTCGTCTTCAAGCTTGGCTTTCTTGATAAGAGCGGCAATGAGATCATCAACATTTCCATTTTTGGGAACAAGAACATCGAAGTTATCCTGATATCAATTAGAAAGGGCCCAATGCTATGAGAAATCGACTCACCTCTTTTGTTATACCTTCGCTCAACCAGATGATTTTCAGGGCCTTCTTGGTGTCCAATTCCGAGAGACTGATGTCCAAAATTTCAAAATAAAGGGCATCGGATCTCTGATTATTGTTACTGAAGGTGCTGTAGGGTGGATTGAGAACATTCTGCAAAGTCTGGCTTTGAGCACGTTTAACATTTGTCTTGGGGTTACCAGTCGTCTGGTTCACAGTCCAAAATCGCAGATGTGTCGGCGAAACGCCGAGCTTTTCACCAACCCTCGCAGCGAACTGATCATATGTGTGTTTGGAGCTGAGTGTGAGCTCAAAAGGAGCAATTTCAGCATCCACATTTTTCGGATGCGGGTGAAATCTGATTACTCTCTTGTGAAGCAAGAAGTCATAGAACACGCGCGCATCATCAATGCGGTCCGAAACTGAAATTTTTGATGATAAACTACTGTCGTTGGTGTCAGTGAGCGTTAACTGATTGGTGAGAAGTGAGAGTGACTCCCGATCCGCGTCGGAAGGTCTTGGTTCTGAACTCTTCCCATCCGCTGCCTTTTGAAAACACACGATATCACCATCTTGAAGTTCAGCCCCCTTCAGAGTCTGTTTCGCCTTCATTGGTTCGATCATATTAGGCTTGATCTCCTGCACAGTGGTTAGTGATCAATACTCAGACCGTGGAAGAATCACTTACCTCAAATAGCCTCAATTGCTGCTTCTCTGTCCATCCCATTTTCTTCAGAATGGCAGGTACAAGATCTTCAACTTTCTTTTCTTTGCTGATGTAGATATGACCAATGCCTTCCAAATACTGTTTCTCAACGTCAAAGTGTTTTAAGAAGAGGACGATGAGGTCGGACTTCGGCAAATTACCGTTTTGCAAACTTTGATGGCCAGGCCATATGGGGTCACCTTCTGGAGTGACATCTTCTGCCATCTCAGCCCATAATCGTAACTCTGCAGATTTGGTAGCGGCTAATTTCTGATGGGCTTCTTCGATGGTGATTTGGGGATCGCTGATCGGTAGATCAGGCCGTATCGTCTTGTTCTGCCGGTTCACCATACACCAAAGTCGTATTCGCTTTGGATCACAATTGGTATCTGCTCCCACCTTTTCGGCTAGTTCCTGTACCGTAGATTTGCGGAGAAATCGATACGACATTGCAGCCGCTGGATCCACATCATGCTTTACATCGAAATACGTGAGGTCAGTTCCACCGTAGGCTCTATAAGTGTCATCTGTAATGACTCGAACGTTGAGATAGAGATGTGATTCTTCTCGTTCTTTTCGACGAGCCTCCCGTTCTGCGGCTTCTTCTTCGAGTCGCTTCTCTGCAGGGTAATCAGCAAACATAACATTGTTAAAATAAATAGGGCACTTACGGAGATGTGGAGGAGTGTCTTCTTTCGTGACTGGTAGAAGGACTTGATCAACTCGCGTCTGTCGAATATATACCAACATGTATGCACTGTTGTGCCTCATAATTGGCGTTGACTTGCTTAATGACGTGACCTGGCCATTTAAGGGGAGAAGCTCTCCTCCATAGTTCTCTTCCAAAACCTCTCTCATAGTTGCTTTCGTTACCTTATCATCATCATACTTATAAAACCAGCCGTCCTTAGTAGGCTTGATGAATGCATAGTAGTGTCCCGCATTCAAGTCTCCACTGTGAACAAGAACGCTATGCAGTTGGTAGATGTATGGTTCAGACCTGTCTGCCTCGGCTGATAGGTACGGGGAGGCGTCAAAAGTCTCCGGGAATTCATAACGGTCATTAATCTTCATCATCGCATCTCTCTCGATATCGTATTGGAACCGTTTGAGTTGCAGGTTTAGAACCTCTGGAAAGCTCTCGAAGATGACTCCTTTCTTCGCATCCTGTAACTTGAATTGGTCTCCGGCATAGTATTGATTTTCGCCATCCATCGTTTCAACCTGAATGTAGTCCTTGAAACTCTCGGTGATGTCTTTGTTTCCACTGACATTTAGCTGCACGTCCCAGAAATCTTCGACACGACGAGACTCATAGTCGACATGAATACAGGAGATGTACGTTCTGACCTTTCCCGAAAACAGCCTAGGCAGAACGTTTTCGGCTTCGGTACCTTTCATTTTTTCTTCCATACGCTCCATGAGCTTACGTGAAAGTTCTTGCACATCCTGCTGCTCAAAAATATGCCTGGTCTCCCATCCAAAAGATTTAGTGAGTTCATTCGTACTGACAGCAATGTTTGAGGTTTGAAGTTGATAAAAAAGACGTTGGAGAGTATAGGCGCTATTTTGAAGAGTTTCTTCGTCTTGCGTAGGTATTTGATATACAGCCTATAAATTCTTAGTGTGTCTAACATAAGGGTTGTTGAGCGTGGATTACCTTTCGGAAAGCGTTCGTAAAATACAATGATTGAATCAAGGAGTTGAGATAGCAAGTAGCTCCTTGATTCTTTAGCCCAACGTAGCCAGTTTCCTTTTTGGAATCGTAGTTGGTAAAGTTGTGCCACAACACCCCGGTCTCGTCCTCGACAACTCTAACATATGCTGTCAAATTGACCATTTCATCCTCCACCAAGGGACGACCAGAATCATTCCACGCCACACTCCATAATCTTCGCAACTCTACGAAACGTGTGAAGCCCCAATCTCCTTCATCCTTTGTGAATCGATGATGAGCAGTATGGTGCTGATAGATCGATGGGTCTCTTGGATTCCAGAGAACAAGACCAAATTGAACACAACAGACAAAGTCATCCGGAGGCTTGCCATCTGGAAATCCTTGTTCGAGATAGATAGATGCCTGGTCGACATTGTTACCTGTGGGAAACAAAAGAATCCGCCTAAAGCTGTCAGTATGCTGATCTATGATGGTAGGGGGGCGCCTCACCAAGGAAAGCCTCCAGCTTTGAAGACAGGGCCGTGTTCTCTCCGTGGTAATGTTCGCCAATTTTTTATCTGCCAAGTATCTACAGCATCTGCAAGTATGGGAGGTTGTTCAGCGAGTGGTGGGAAGACGATCTCTTTCATAGCCTCGACTATAGAGCAGGTCAGCGCAGTGTCTACATTGATATGCGACAAACAGTAAAGACTCACAGTCATCAGCCTGAAGCTTATCCTGCATCTCGACATCACTGCCAAGCTGGTCTGGGTTGATAATGGCAACATCATCCTTTTCGTTGTCCGGCTGTTCGGTTACATACTCGTCTGGGTCAACGAGCATGTCATTAGGAGACTCCAAGTCCGCCTCGTATGCCTGTCCATCAAGAAAACCAAAGTCAATATTTCCATCATACCAGTACTTGTCCATCTTGATTGCGATGCAGGGGAGGGAAGTGAAGTGGGGGGGAGGGGAGGGTTAGGCAGCTTTTCTTACAGGATTATTCATGATTCCAAGGACAGCTTCCCAGAAAAAGAAAACCCAAACTCAATGAACAAGAAAGGCAAGAGGTAGAAAGCGCGGCCGTAGGTCCTGTGTTTGTAAAATGCTTCGTGAATGGGTAGGCGCAGTTGCAGCATCAGAATCGAACTCGCTAGAGGTGGCGGTTGAGAGCAATGACGCTGCTGCGCGCTTGTAAACGTGGTTTCGTTGAACCTTACGTGCGGCGGGAATAAAGGTATGTTGCACATAAAGATGTTTTTTTCTTTTGGATTCCTGTGAAACTGGGTAATTGAAGATTAGAACAGAGGCTATATCTAACAGATTGAGAAAGACAACTGTGATATGTGAATCATCGCCCTAAATGTGTTTTAGTACGTGCCTTCGCCAAAACAAGCCTTTTCAATTGACGAAGTTGGATTGACAAGGCTGAAGCGGCCGGTCTGAGAGACCGTACAGCTTGAAAAGTCACATGCAAACAGAATCCCTGAATGCGATCTTGATGCTATGGGTTAAGAAGGTCACATATTGTAATGTCAATAGACCGGTGAGGACAGTACGAATGGAAGGGGATATATTTAAACATCAAACAAACAGCTGCAAACAAAGCTCTTCAATGTTCCACTATATTTCACACGCTCTTCCTCACTGATTGCTAGCAACCAATTCGTCTTTTCTCTTAAGCATTGTCTTTCACATCTCCTTTCGTATCCGCTGCTGCATCTGCCGTGGCGTACTTCACCGTGAGCCCATCCTTCACATCTTTGCCTTTTCCACCATACTGTCTGCAGTTTAGCAAAGGTCCATAACAGGTGTTTTAGGAACTGAGGAGCCAAACTCTCAATGCTTGAGTCAAGAGCATCCATCCTACCGGGCAGCTTTCAAGCAATGCTCCAGAAATCGGCTTCCGTCCCTAGATATCCCACAATGAAGGGTGAAAAAAGACGTACCGCCGTTGGCAACTCTGCTCCAAAACCCGGTAGCTCCCCTGCCAAATTGCTTCCATAACTAAGAGGGTGAAATTTCTTTATTGTCTCAGGACTCAGGAATAGTTTCATAGCAGTGAAAACCCAGCTCATCTAGAATCTCAATAAGCTCAATTGTTCCAGGAACAGATACACATTGACAAATACCACAAGGGGAACGTTGACAAAGAACTTTTCCTTCAACAGTTCGGGGTACGCCATGCTGAAGGTTTCGATTGTCTTCTTTGAGGCAGCTCGAATTGTTGGATCCATCCGGAGAAATGACACATTGAGGTAGTCATGAACCTGAACCATACGATAAGGGTCGAGTCCATTCTCTGGAATCTTTTCAGTTGCTGACACAAGATCAAGTTCCTTTACTGAGAGTTCCATAAGAGCCGAACGCCATTTGATAAATCTAAAAAAGAAAAGCAGGTTAGATTGACGAACTTCCGAATGTGTAAGAACATTTGACAAACTCTTCAACATTTCCGAACGTTGCCTTATTGTCCTTGACTGCTCCATAGATGTTCCATGTGACAATTTCCTTGCCATGGCCATCTGACTTGGGATACGTCGTGACATATCCAAGACCGCCAAACTTTGCAAGATCAAATTGTGTGTCAGCGAGTAACGCAGTAGGTTTCATATCCTTTCGCCACTTCAAAGCCTGGATTAATTGAGCTTTTGCCTTGGCTACGTCTTTAGTGTTGGCCCGAAGGAACTTCTCAAGAACGATGGTTGTAGGAACGTGAGAATCCTCAGAAAGCTCAATCCCCCACATCTCCTTATATCCAGCCTCCTCTATGATAGAGGGAAGTTCTGCAAATAGATCGGATAAGGGTGATCCTCCTGGAGCTTGTACTTCTTTTGCAGGCAATGATTCGGGTGCAGGAACATCTTGAACGGGATTTGATTGTTCAGCAGAAGTTGGAACAGCAGCTGGGACAGCAGCAGGTTCAGGTTCTGCAATCATTTTTGAAGATGTATTTGAATCACTGTTATTGCTCCCGCTGCTGTGAAGATGAAGCTATTCGCGAGACCGAGTGTCTGTATTATTAATATAGGCGAAGTTTTAGTTCTACCCTGCAGCTTCCCGCCCTGCCCTCCAGCTTCACACGTGCTGAAGTGCCAAAAGCTGTACCACTTATCAAAGCCAGACATGACCTTGACATATATCCTAGATCCTTGGCCTTGATATTTTCAATGTGTATAGATTGCTATATCTTATTCCTCTTAAAAATGCCCGGGTCCTTTCACGATTTGCTTTTTCTTTAACATCGGCTGCAGCTGCTTCTTAGGGATCTCTCCGATAGCGCTCGTGGGGAACTCTGTCATACCTAGGTAGAGAATCCTGCAGAACACATTACTGAAGTGTAACTTCGCCAAATTCTCTATCGGTGACTTTCAGAATAAGGGGAAATTACGATCTGTCTTCTAGAACATTCAACATATTCAGGATTCGTATGGAATCGTCGGTATGCTGCGATCCTGTTCGCAGAATGGCGCAAAGACCTTCAGGTTGACAAAGAGAGCTGGCTATCGCGCAGCCATATTACAGCCGCGACAAATCCATAATCCCCCACCATGGAGACCAGCGTCTACTCTAGACGAGTGAGTCCGAAGCTCTGGTATGCGTTACTCTGTTGCTTACAATGGCAGATGGGTTACAAAGGAAGCGAGACCGATCAGTCTGAGACAGCTCATGGTATTTGGTCGTTCTTTGACTGAAGCCCGATTGATAAGTTCTGCCAACTATATAAGGACCGAATTGCCAACCAGGTAAGTAAGCCAATTCTGCAACTACTTACTGTATCCTAATTAGTATCAGATTAGCCCATCGAATCCGAGACATGCAAACACTTCCCTATGTTGTAGTTACAAACCCCCACATTAGCCAAGTATACGAGCTATACTACAAAGCATTCGAAAATTTGCGGCGGGTACGAGAGATCAAGACATTGGAAGACAATGAGAAGTTCTGCAAGAAAATAAGCCAGACGTTGCAGGAGCATTTAACAGTTATTCCAAAACTCGCAATGGGTGTTTTAGAATGTCGAGATCTCATGAACCCCGTGGATATGGACAAATTCATGAATACTATCCTCCGTTCTGTATATATCACTATTGATGTTTTTCAATGGCTCCGCTGACCCCCAACTTTACAGAGAATATCCCGCCGTGTAATAGCAGAACAACACCTCGCCTTAACAGAAACATTCAACTCGCCCTGGCATTTTCCCGACGCCAAACCCCTCGAGGCCGAATTTGTTGGTGAAGTATTTCTCAAATGCAACGCCAAAGAAGTCGTCACCCGCTGCGGTCATGAAGTAGCAGCCCTCGCGAAAACCGCATATGGCCCCTCTACTATTCTCCCTGCTATCAATCTCTCCGGCCACCTTGACGCTACTTTTCCCTATATACTCAGCCATTTGGAATATATAATTGGTGAATTATTAAGGAATTCGATACAGGCGACTGTGGAGAAGCAGAAAATGGGTCCAAATCCACCATCTACACCACCTCCTATTGAGGTCACCGTGTGTGAAGCCCCTCAACATGTCATAATCAGGGTATCAGATCAGGGAGGTGGGATACCGAGAGATATCCTACCTTATTTATGGTCATTCAGTAAAGGACCAAGAAGCCACCAGCGTTTAGAGAATCTTCATCAGGTTCCAAAGATGGCGGCTACCTTGCAAGAAGTGAAGGTAGATGATTTACCGCAAGGGGAAGCCAGCGGACCCCATGGGCACAGCCATGGCAGCTCGCTAGCTTCATTATCTTCTAGACCGCCTAATTTGCGGTTAGGAATGGGACTCCCGTTGAGTAGGGTGTATGCGGAGTACTGGGCCGGTAGTCTGGAGGTCCATAGCCTGGAAGGTTATGGTGTCGATGCATTCTTGCAAATCTCGAAACTGGGAAATAAAAATGAGCAATTGACAATGCGTGCTTCTATGGATGCAGTATAGAGGGGGAAAATGTATATCAAAATTAACGAAGATTTCAAAAGCATGGCAGATTGAGTACTTTAGCCTTCCGTCTTTCGTCAGCGTCGGATTCGGATTTCCCAATTCCAGCTATTCTCTATTATAGAGAAAAACACATATCAATCAGAATAACCTTGAACATTCATAATACCTAATAATAAAGTCTTATCCCTATATCATTTTGTTGCACATCTCAAAACGTGTAGCATCTGAAGAAGCGATAAAAAACTCCCCAACATCCACTGTCATAATTGGTTTGCAGTCTGAGGGAGCCTTCACATCTTTCTGAAACAATCAAAATTTGGTGAAGAAGCATGCATTACATTGGCTAACTAGAGAAAAGTCCATGACTAGCTGAAAATTAAGCAGCCATACTGCAACAAGAAGAAAAAGGCAATGACCTGCGTGCAACCTGACATTTTGACCATCCTTACTGACCAAAACCCTCCTGCTGCAAATAGAGATCTAACGACGGCCGTGACTGCGGACGGCACTGCCTTGCATCTGCTCAAGCTCCTGCTCCAAAGACTTGATAGCAGCATGGGTGCTCTCCAAATCTTTGTTCAAACGATCACGCTCACTGATGAGCTTCTGCTCCCATTGTCTGAATCGGTGTTCCTCAATCTTCACCTGCTCCGTGAATCGCTTTCTCAAACTCTCTTCTTCTTCCTTGAATTTGGGGTTATCGAGCTTTCTTGGGCGAGCTTCACCGAATTTGCGGGTCTCCATTTGCTGGGCACGGTAGGCTTCGTAATGGGCTTCTTCGGTTGTGTGGATGAGATCTAACATGTGGGTTCTGATGAGGATTGATCGCAACTTTTTGAAATCACAGTGATCCTCGTTCTCAACCTCGGCGACACCCCATGAATATTGACGGCCCTTCACAATGCGACCATCACTAGTCTTGACATCCTTCTCGGAACCGATAACTGCGAATGGCATAGCTGCCATGAGGCTTCGTGCATGCTGTGCGGCGGCCTCATCATCCTCCTCGACCGGTGGTGTGTAAATCTTGATACCTTGGGCTTCAATAACGGCCCGGATCTATGCAAAAGTTATTATATCGCCTCAAAGACTTTCCCAACTTCTTGAGATAACGTACTCTTTGCTTGTATCGAGCGAGATCGGCTGGACTAAGGGTATCTGCCTTTGCTACAACTGGGATCAAGTTGACTCTCGAGCTCAGTCTCTTCATAACCTCAATATCCAAGGGCTTCAATGTGTGTCCGGTGGGTCTAATGAAGTACAAGCAGGCGTGAACACGGAGGTCGATCTTATCAACACGGCGGGGCTGTTGCTCTTGCAACATATACGACTCGTGCTGATCATCCAAGAACTCGATAATTGGCATCCACGAATCGCGGTTGTTGACATAGTCTCCGAAACCAGGTGTGTCAATGACGGTGAGCCGGACTATCGAATTGTCAATAAGCGCAACCATAACATGATTCCATTCAATAGCATACCCTTGAAAAACTTCTCCTCTAACTCAGCCTTTGTAATTTCAATCTCGACGGTCTTGTCAACTTGCTTCGCATGTCTACGTTTGTGATCCGCATAGTTCTTGATTGTAGTCGAGAAGAGGGTGTTGATAAATGTAGTCTTTCCAAGTCCAGATTCTCCAGCAACCTAGAGATTGTCAGAATGTTTGCATAGTATTCGTACATGAGCGCAGTTTCTTACCATAATAGTGAAAGCAGCTCCTCTCTTTGCGACAATCTTGTGCCTTTGATTCGGCAGATTGGCAATTCCTATTGGGGAAGCAGATTCAGATGTTGCGGGCGCCATATTAGGAGAGAGGAAGACTTCTGATTTCTGTTAATAGTATAAAAGAGAGGTTGTGACGTGTCTTCGAAGGTTTGAAGACTGAATTGTAATTGTTCAATTGTCGGCTGCACAATTTCGAGCCCCTGAAGTGTCGACCATCGCTTCCCCAATCGAAAACTGAGCTAATCCTTTTTAGCGTGCCCCTTCTCGGATCAATAGACGGGCCGGATACGGCAGAAAATCAGCGGTTATGATCATAAAAAAAATAGTGAAAGAGCTTCAGTGGCGGAAGATTGAGGATGAAAATGTTTGAGCAACGGTGACAATGAAGACGGAGTTTGAGGTATTTTGCTCATAGCCCTGAATCTGGAAGGCTATAGGAGAAGTTCTAACAATATCCCCCTAGTTCTCCAACCTTTTAGGGACTGTCTACAGTCAGGGAAACCTACTTTTCAGTCCTGATGGAACATGCCTATTCTCCCCAGTAGGGAATCGAGTGACCGTTTTTGACTTGGTGAAGTATGGCTTCAAGAATAGTCAAAGGTACAATCGTAGCTAATACACTCCAGTAATAAATCGCATACTCTTCCTTTCGCACACCGAAAAAATATATGCAGGTTAGGTCTCACCCCGCGGGGTAATCTACTGCTATCAATTGACGAGGACGGCCATGCGATTTTGACCAATGTTCCCCGGAGACTGGCCTTACATTACTTCTCTTTCAAATCGCCGGTCACAGCGCTCGCTTTCTCTCCGTCCGGACGATATTTCGCTGTAGGGGTTGGCCGGCATATCGAGGTATGGCACACACCGTCAACCCCAGATCAAAATGTGGATGGGGAGTTGGAATTTGCACCATTCATTCGACATCGGGTATATGCTGGTCATTATGATACGGTCCAGAGCTTAGAATGGTCCAGCGATTCTCGTTTCTTCCTGAGTGCAGCTAAAGACCTGACCGCTCGAATATGGAGTTTAGACCCAGAAGAAGGATTTGTACCTACGACACTAGCAGGCCATAGAGAGGGGGTACTCGGCGCATATTTCTCCAAGGATCAGGAGACAATATATACTATCAGCAAAGATGGTGCGGTTTTTCAATGGGCCTATTTACGGAATCCAAATGCGCCAGAGCCAGAGGAGGACGAGGAAATGGAGGATGTTGAAGATGATGCCCACATGCGATGGAGAATTTCAAAAAGACATTACTTCTTGCAGAACAACGCGAAGGTAAATTGTGTCGCCTTCCATGCAGAATCCAATTTACTGGTTGCCGGCTTCTCAAATGGGGTCTTTGGGCTTTACGAAATGCCAGACTTTAATATGATACATACTCTCAGTATCTCACAAAACGATATCGATTTTGTTACCGTCAACAAAACTGGGGAGTGGTTAGCATTCGGTGCATCGAAACTTGGTCAACTTTTGGTCTGGGAATGGCAATCCGAGTCCTATATCCTCAAGCAACAAGGACATTTCGACTCAATGAATGCTTTGGTATACTCTCCCGACGGCCAACGAATCATCACAACAGCCGATGATGGCAAGATTAAGGTTTGGGACGTGAAGTCTGGGTTTTGCATTGTAACATTCACAGAACATACAAGTGGAGTTACAGCATGTGAGTTTGCCAAGAAAGGAAACGTCCTCTTTACGTCAAGTTTGGATGGCTCAATCAGAGCATGGGATTTGATACGATACCGAAATTTCCGAACATTCACTGCGCCGACTCGTCTTTCCTTTTCGTGTCTAGCCGTGGATCCCAGTGGCGACGTTGTCTGCGCCGGATCCCTCGATTCCTTTGATATTCACACATGGTCGGTCCAGACTGGCCAATTACTAGACCGATTATCAGGCCACGAGGGACCCGTCTCATCTCTGGCATTTGCGCCAGATGGAAGTGCTGTCGTTAGCGGAAGTTGGGACCACACTGTTCGAATCTGGAATATCTTCGATCGAACACAGACGAGTGAGCCTTTGCAACTCCAAGCAGATGTTCTTGACGTCGCATTCCGCCCAGATTCAAAGCAACTGGCTGTGTCAACTCTCGATGGTCAGCTCACCTTCTGGTCCGTCTCAGAGGCACAACAACAATCGGGAGTTGATGGTCGAAGAGACGTTTCTGGTGGTCGTAAGATTACAGATAGGCGAATTGCTGCTAATGCCGCGGGAACGAAGAGTTTTTCTACAATTAGATACAGTGCCGATGGTAGCTGTGTACTAGCCGCCGGAAACAGCAAATACATCTGCTTGTATTCTGTCGACTCCCTTGTACTCCTAAAGAAGTACACTGTCAGCATAAATCTTTCATTATCGGGAACGCAGGAGTTCCTCAACAGCAAGCTCTTGACTGAGGCAGGTCCAGAAGGTCTTCTTGATGACCAAGGAGAAGCGTCAGATCTTGAAGACCGAATTGATAAATCACTTCCCGGATCTAAGCGCGGTGGCGACCCTTCAGCTCGAAAACGTATGCCAGAGGTTCGAGTAACTGGAGTCGCCTTCTCGCCCGCAGGAAGATCTTTCTGTGCTGCATCAACAGAGGGATTATTGATTTACAGCTTGGATACAATGCCACTATTTGATCCAATTGATCTAGATCTAGCAGTCACTCCAGCCTCGATATCACATGTCCTGCACGAGCAGAAAGATTACTTGAAGGCGCTCGTGATGGCGTTCCGATTGAATGAAGCCCATTTACTTCGACAAGTCTTCGAGGGTATTCCACATAGCAATATCGCCCTTGTTGTGGAAGAATTACCAGTCGTATATGTACCACGATTACTTCGATTCGTTGCCCACCAGGCAGAAGAATCCCCTCACCTGGAATTCTGTCTTTTATGGATACAGTCGCTATTATTATCGCATGGGCAATGGGTTAGTGATAATCGCGGCTCAGTAGAGGCTGAATTACGAACTGTTAATCGCGCAGTTACAAAAATTAGAGATGAGTTGACGAGGCTGGCAGATGAGAATGTCTATACCATTGACTATCTTCTCAATCAGCCACCAGCAACAAATGGTCTGGAAAACGGAGTTCTGGATGAGGAAAACTCTATCATGAATGGAGATTCGCATATTTTAGAATTGGATGACGAAGATGAGGGTGAATGGGTAGGCCTTGATTAAATTATATCAATACTACCAAGTCACCCAACTCACTTCCTCAACGTTTTATTAGTTACTAAACATTACCCTTCTTGTTTCCTCTTAATCAACTCACTGCGATCACTCCTCGACTCCCTTCACAATATCAAGGCATATTCCACATCTTCCACTCCCTCACTCTAGCCCTCTTCGGCTCCTCCACCTTCCCCACCCCCTTCAAATCCAACTCCACATCCTCCCACCTCCACGGCGCCCCTCCCATTCTCTGTTCCCTCCTCTCCCTATCCCTCTTCTCTTTCTGTCTCCAAAAACGAGTCCTTCTCTCCTCCCTCCTTCCTACATCCTCTGGGCCCAAAGCATCACCACCAGCACCACAAGCAAACATATTCTTCTGCGCGTTTTCCAGTTTCCGTTTCTTCGTACGTCGATGCCTTGAAGAGCAAAAACAATGCCACGTTAAAACAGAGATACCCAGAGCAAAGAGAATTATGAAGAGAATGAGGAGGATTAGCGCTTTGAAAGAAAGTTTGGCTCCAGTGTGCATTGCGGGGTGGTAGATGAAGCGTCTTATTAACTCATCTCTGCGCTTTGTTTGTGCGGTAATTTTGGAGATATGCATCTTGAGCAGGGTGGGTTGTAGTTAGGTAGGAAATTGGTTGTGCGGGTGGAGATTAAAAATTGGAAATTAGAGATTATTTTGGATTGATGTATAAATAATAAGGTCGCCATAATCACGGAAGTAGATTACGAAAAGACAGGCGTTGGTCCTAAGCCTAAGGAATACTGCGAGTAAACATGCTGGTGGTGGATTCGTCACCTGAGTGCTTACGCCTCATTTTCAGGCTGCAGTAAAATGGGAGCGGGAATAGGCAGCAGTTTTTTTTCCCTTCAGATTTAGTATTTAGTATTTAGTTTCAGACTATTAAAGTTCCTTATGTTCATATAATACCTAATTGAGCATTGCTCTCGAGGATATGATGTTAGAAATGATTAGGATAGTGAAGGAGGAAGGGAGTTCACCCCTGAGCAAACGAAAGGCGAGATTTCATGAGCGAGGATTGCCTGTTCCAAATCACGATATCGATTATAAACTGATGGATTAATTGTACCAAAATTGTAAAAAGATGATGTACATGAAAAGTGGAATCTTTTGATATTCCAGTCATTTGGCAACCTTTTTTTGACCCTCGCCAGCTGCGCGAATATCCTAAGAGGACATTGTACATTTCAATATCTACTTTCCAATATCTTCTTCGCCATCTCTCTCGCCCACCTTTTCTGCGTTACGCTGATACTGAGCGCTACTAGAATTCTTCTTTCTCCCCGGAAATACTGTCTCCACTTTCCCCAAAACGACAGACTGATACTCCACGTTCGGGTCATTTCAGCTTCTAAATATGCAAAAAAAAAGTACCACGATTATCGATGCGCTTTGTACACCCATAAGCAAGTCTTTTAAGTGCCAATGATACGCCCAAATATCGGGGCTCCGCTTCAACTTGATAATATCTTCATAAGTTGGTAAGTGGCCAAGGTCTGAGACTGAAACCGAGGCCGGATCCTGAAAAGGCGGCGTGTGCAATTTGAGGGTTGGATTGATTGAATTTCGTTTGAGTGGCCACTCCTCGATCATCTTTTCTGCGAGCGCTTCGGCGCCTTCCCTCTTTTACCCTTTTCCCTCCTTTTTTTTTCGTTTTTCTTTGATAAGCTGTTTGTTTAGTAGAGAGGTTCCAGGTTTGAAGATGGATTTGAAAGCCTCGGGAGCCGAAAGTGGAAGATGATTTCTTAGAACCTTCTGAAATAGTGTTGGTAGAAGTACTTGTATTTTACGTGTGTGATTAAAGTTTGATGAAATGGTTTTCCAAATATTCAGTTTGGACCCTGGAATAGCGTACCAGCAAATGTCAAGCCAACAGGGTGAAAACAAGGCATGGTTACTACTCCATTGATTGAAAACCTAATAAGTTCCTTCCCAATAAATTCGCGAGGCACATCACAAGACGGCCAGTGAGGACCCCCAGAGCCTCCCCGCCTCTGTTAACCTCATCTAAGTATCCAGCCCAGCGCTTTAGAACAAATATTGATTGGTCATCGGTCAGATCGGCGCTCAATGTCGTAATATAATTTCGAGTTAGAGAAGCCACGAATCCCAAACTTCCAGAGACCTTCAGTCAACTTTCCTCGAGCGTTAGCTCAAAGATGTACCTGACGTGGCCTATCTTCATAATCCTTCCAAGCCTCATCAAACCCAACATTCCTAGCCCACGTATTTCCAGTATCTTCAACCGAATCCACAACCATATTTCCAATTTTCTCCCACATAAACCCCTTTATCCTCGCCCAATCTTGCCCTTCATATTTCTTGCATATTTGCTCGCCATTCGCTATCGCTCTCCCGAGCTTCACTGCGTGTCCATCATCGTCAAACTTGAACAGCCTCTGGAAAATCCCTTTCCATTCCCCTTCTCCAGCTTCTAATTTTTTGGGAACGTAGGTCGATACTTCTTCCAAGAGAAGCTTTGCTGATCGTCGAGATGCGTACCCTGCAAGATCGACGTATGCTTTGAATTTCAGAAGACGGATTTTGTTAGCTTCTGAGAGCCACTTTTGGGCGTTGAAGGTGGGGTAGAAGATGCTGCAGTTCACCGAATGCATGTAAAAGAAGTCGAATTTGACCTGTGATCCTGCTTAGCGAATGTTATCAAGAGTTAAAGAAATCAGGATTGACTTACCTGTTTGGGCGGATGTTGGGCAGCAGCTGTAAAATAGACAGCTGCATTTATCATTTCTGCGGTTTTCTGCTCGAGCTGACCTGGAGATACTGTCCATTGTTTCGCGTAGCCAATCATTTCTTTCGGGGCACGCCTCAAAATGCCGTCACGGATTTTGTTGCCGTCCTCCCAAAGAACAGCATTGAAAAGCTTTTTGTCAGTATGGATCTCATCGATCAGCTCCGGCAGGGTCTTGTCGGTTGAAGTTGTGGATGCTTTCTCGGTCTCGAGAAGATAATTAGTGGTCCAGGAGTCATGGACGGCGGCTTGCGCAAGTGCTTCAGCAATGATAGCCGGTTGGCGAAATTCAACTCCAAAACCAAAATGGATTATTGGATGTAAAAATCCTTGGATGCTTTAGAGATAATCTAAAGCCAAAGACTGATGTGCCACTTACCAGCGTATAATCTCCCAAGCAGATCATCCGCTCGCTCATCACCAGCGAAAACGTATTCGTTCAAAACATTCTCCCACCCTTTCTTCTCCATTTCATTCTGCCAGAATACCAGGAAATCACGGTAATATTTCTCCTTTCCAAGATACTTCTTGAAGTTTTCTGGGACACTCATGTCTTGCACGATCCGTTCCTCAAGAGCCATTGCAGGCCGTTGGTATGAGACATTGGCCTTGTATTGCTTCTCAATGACCGATGCCGGAGCTCCAAGTCCATAGAGTGACAGAAGGTGGTGAGCAATATGATTGTGGAAGCCGGATTCATTGAAGAAGATGTGATGTTTCTGGCCACGTTAAGCTCTTGGTGATGTACCTTACATTTAAGTCGATTGATCTTACCTCGTGATTTTCTTGGAGGAGTTCTGATGTCTTCGCAGCTGCCTCAGATGTCTGTGGCTTGAATTTGAAGATTCCAGTATCTTCAACGGTTAGGTAGACTTTGCTGGGTGAAGCCATGTTATTGGTTTTGGTGTTGGATGGCCACTCTTGAAATGTTGCGTACTGACGATGTCATATAAACGGTCTACATAAAAGAGGTAAGGATCGTGAGCAACAAGATCCCTCTGATCAAACCATAGAGATAAAGCCCCAGACGATGGACCCGATCTGAGGCGTGCTTCCTTTATGGAACAACCAAGCAGTCACGTGCCTGTGCAAATGACGTATAATTCAGCTCTGGACCTCCCCGCATTACAAATCCCCAGGATTTATATTATGCCCAATTCGAGTATTATGTTATCGTGGAGCTGCATTTCCCCGTATCAAAATGTACACAGAGAGAATGTTGGAAGCTGTATGGGCAACAGGGACGTGTTCTTACCAATTGTTCCCAGGGTCAAGCGGTCTAGATCTCACACCGAGGGGACCGAGAGAGAACCATTAAGCTTTTGATGGTGTCAGCAAGCTCGGTACCTATCTTGTGAATCCAGAATGAGAAGAATATAACACTCAGAAATAAGCACATATTAGACTTAGAAATAGCCAGTTCTGGATTTTAACCAAGCACAAGCAGTTGAGACAAAGTCGAGTTTGATGCTATGCCCAACTTTGGGCCATAGAGGCTTCAGAAAAGACCCCATTGATTTGCTGTTAGTTTAGAATCTGTTGCACATCTGCAATGCATGCAAATGTTGCAATTACCATATCAATATGGGAAAACATATCCCCTAAATTTGGGAAATACGTCCCGTCACCAGCCACATTTGTACCTTCCTTTGATTTTGGGAAGATGGGGCGGCTGCACTAAGCTTCAATTCGCCTAGAGGAACATATGATGCAACGGCTTTTAGACGTCGATCAGGAGCTTCATGACATGTTCAGCCATGCACATATATATATGTATATAATATATACCTTCTTCATTTCTCTTGTTCGAATTGGTACCTTGTGCCAGTTGCAGTTATGTTGAATCTTGTGGATAAAGTCACTATCACAACCTCTACGGCTCTCCGAATAGCTACATATGTTTTCCTAAGATGGATCCCCGGGCATGTGAGTATGTCCCTGGCAATTGTGCCAAAATACTAATGCATAGCAGGTCCTACCTCCAATCATATGGACACTAGCTGCCATTTACATACCATCCTTTCTCGCGAGTTTCCTGACGCAGCCACACTGGAATGTGATAGAAGATGACGTTGAGGTCATAATCACAGAAACCGAAGTGGAAGACCAGCCGCCGCCTCTTGCGTCTACCGCTGCCCATTCCTACAATCTGCGAAGTGAGGAAAAACCCACACATGTCGAGGAGGACATTGACGTGAATGAAACACTTGTACTGCAGGAAAGGCCAGCCAAACCATGGCGAACAATGCTGACGGGGCTTCCAAGTCCCTCCTCTTCGTTGTGGTCCCTCGCTACATTTCTGGTCAATCTTGCTCTGATTATGGCTGCCACAGACCTGGTATATCGTGCGAAGACATTCTACCCTAGCCATGATCTATCTTTTGCTCGAATTGGATATGTTTCACCCACGGAAGCAAATATATTGATTAGAGAACCCCATCCATCACAATATCCAATCTCTGTTTCATACCGGTTGGCAGATGATCCTGCTGCATATGAGGATTCTGCCTGGCAATCTGCGGGGGTGCTCACAATGCTCAATAACAACACTGATTTCACTGGAGTTGTAACATTCCCCCTTCCCAACCACCCAGACAGGACTTATCAATGGACCACATCCAACAACCACACAGGCTATTTTACTGTGCCTCCCAAGCCTGGACAAGTGCCCAAAACAGGGTTTACTTTCCTCACTTCCAGTTGTATCAAACCCCGCTTTCCCTATAATCCATTTGATCATGCTTTGAGCATTCCCGGGTTCCGGCACATGGCGGATGTGGTCAAGTCGATCCCAGGGGGTGCACAATTCATGCTCTTCCTCGGAGACTTTATTTATGTCGATGTACCTCGAAGATTTGGTAATAAGGTCGAGGACTATCGAAGAGAGTACCGACAGGTCTACTCGTCACCCGACTGGCCATCTGTCGGTCAGAACTTGAGCTGGATTCATGTTTTAGACGACCACGAGATAGCCAATGACTGGGATCGTAACACGACGGGGGTATACAAAGCCGCAGTTGATCCCTGGCATCATTATCAGACTGCGGTAAATCCACCACGCGCACGTCGAGCCGGGACTTACCACAAAGTGAGGAGAGATGCCACGTATTATGAATTTACTCAAGGTCCTGCTTCGTTTTTCCTTATGGACACACGAACATATCGAAACTCATCTAGCGATCTACCTGCAGATAGTCCCGAGAAATCGATGTTAGGAACCGATCAACTTGGCGATCTCATTGGATTTCTTGAGAAGCCAGAGCCTAAAGGAGTGAAATGGAAGATCATCGCTTCCAGTATCCCTTTCACCAAGAACTGGAGAGTTAATAGCGTTGATACATGGGCTGGGTACCTGAAGGAACGTCAAAAAATTCTCGAGGCCATGTGGGATGTTGGTCTTCGGGGGGGTGTCGGTGTTGTTATTCTCTCAGGAGACCGTCATGAATTTGCCGCTACAGCATTCCCACCTCCTGTTGGAGGAAAATGGCCTATCAGTGCTACTGTCAATGAATTTTCGACGAGTCCGTTGAGCCAATTTTATCTACCGTTTCCCACATATCGTCAAACAGACGAAGAGGATATCATGGTGAAGTGAGTCCATTGATCTTTATTTCCGCTCCTAAGCTGACCATGCTAGATATATTCCCGGAGGGAACTCCAAAGTGGGAGCTGTAACCATTGAGAACACCGCCAGCGATCAAAGTATTCTGAAGTACCGGCTGTATGTGGATGGAATCGAAGCCTGGTCTTCGGTTTTACTTTCACCTCCCACAATATCGGGGAGTCGATGGAGTAAGGATGCTCTTTGGGGTTAAGTTGGTTTGCTCGATCCGAGAAAATATGAGGCGTTATGACTTTAGGATGAAGGATACCACTTGGATTAGAAGAATATTGAACATACTACTCAAAGAGCGCCCTTGGGATTTCCAATGGCATGCCAGGAGTAACCCTAGACAAAAAGTTTTGTCTTTGGACAATTGCTCTTTATCTGAGGATGAACTTTGACATTCTGTTCTTTGAAGCCCAATACTTCTGCTTGTGATAGAAGTCTTCCTGGCATATGCTTCCAATTATCACTAATGTGATCTTGACCCGACTTCTTTATCGGGCTCCACCCTGGTTGAGGCACTCTTGAGATGTTCTTGCCTCGCGATTGAATGTGAATAGTCCGTTCATGTCAGGATGAAATTAACCTTGAATCACCTGGTTCTTCATCACATGTTGAGATCATGTACATCCTACTCTCCCATATATTATGTCCCATCGTCTGTGAATACTCAAATCATCATGTTACGCCATCGAAGGCACGTACACTCAGCTCGAGGCAGTTGACTACACACGGCACGGGATGACAGCAGCATTTTTATCAGAAAGCAGTCCAAGATCGTCCGAAGTCAGAAATACCTTGCCATCATACCCAAGTTCATTTGATATAGACTGGGTTAGGGCGGACTCCCTTCCCATGGTTAGAGAATATTTTTGGTCCAACTTTGAAAAATTGCTGAGGTTTTTCATCTGGTGGACAGAAGTCGCCCCGCTCGACTCCACCCTGGAATTCTGGACTCTCAAATGGAACTAGGAGTTGCTGACAGTCAAACCTGACCACATCTCATCGCTGTCCCTTCTGAATTTGATCTTCTTTCCAGAAGCAGACCACTAGACCGCTTGCTCTCGCCTCGAATGAGCGAGCTGTTCCGGCACTTTAAGATCATACTACTTCTTTTCTAAAATGAACATAGTAAGATCTGCTGCTCTCGCCACCTATAAGCAAGCTTTTGGAGTCCATTCAGTTTGTTCTCACTTACCTCCTGAAGCAGACAAAGCTAGACCAGTTCTTCCCGGTGCACGTGAGGGAGTTTCGTCCGGGTTTTGAGCCCTGCTGTTGCTTCTACCTTGCTTAGGCAAAACTACCTAGGCCACTGCTCCCGCCACACTGGAGCGAAACTCGCCAATGCTTTCCGATCCAATGCTCGATCCTGATACATATATACCGATCATCACATTGCTTGTGTTAACCACTTCACAAAGACCTGTATTTCCAGCCTTCTGCGTTGAAAGGATTTAGCAAGGCACATGTCCTAATCACTCACCTAGTGTCACTCTTGGCCCTCTACAGTTACACTCTAGATCTCTGATTCACGCTGCATTGTCTCAGATACTCAAGATGGTACTCAACTGAAGGCTTCCAAGTAAAATTGTCAATCAGATTCTCGAGGCTGCGCTCATTACTCAATAGCAATTTGTTGATCCGAAGTTTTGATATCGATCCCAATCTGCATATCTGGAGGCGGATCGCCATTCAGATACTGAGGTTAAATATCTTGACTTTGAATGAGAGTTTTCACTGCTGAGTGACGCTTTGGAAAGAATGCCAAAGCAAAAGTTTCCAGGCCTGTTATTTAATCTGGACATCGAGTGACTTTAGTGACATTTGAGGAGGGTTACTGGGTCGAGCCTTCTAGGTTTGTTCTTCATCCAAATTACCAAAGTTGGATTCACCATCATGATAGAGAGTCCAATAGCAATACGATATAAAGTCGTGTCTTCCAAATGAATTCACTTGAAGCCATATCGCTTAGCTTATATTTAAGGCCCCCTTTGCTCTCGATTCTCCTAACCTTCTTCATCTTTCAACCAACTTTTACAAACGATCTACCAGCGACTTTCTACCGTGTCTTCATGCACATTTTAAATAAAGACATCTGCCTCCTTCACAAAGCTGTCTCTTATTATTATTGCGCATACACCTTCAACCATCTGGACCCCCAACACCCAAGTTCGCGATAGTTACTCAGGGCGCACATGTCTTCGGACATCATCCAGACCTCTTGAGTTTGATTCCGCGACACTTGCTCAGGGCACATACGTCTTTCGATCCAGGTCCTTTGCCCCAGATTTTGTGATATCTTCCAGCACCCTTCTGATACCTACCCTACCTCCACTATATGAATTGCTGGGACTGGAGTGCCACTCTGGGTACATACCTCTCTATACGCCTATTCCAGTGAAAGTCAGCAAGAGCTACACGTCTATACATCTGGATATCCTTTGATCTATAAGACTATACGTCAGCATACAAATCCACAAACTATACATCAGGGGCACGTCTATATGTCAGACACAGGCCTATACGTCAGAAGCCACACATCATACATTTTCCTTTCATGATCAAGTGCTTTCTTCACCAGCCCAGGGTAAGTTCAGATGTCCTTCCTCTCCGATACTCCTTATCTCGGCTTCGCTTATTTGCCGAACCCCTCCCCTTTTTGCACGATTATTTGCCGCCCGAGGAAAAAAATTCCTTGCAGGCTCTGGCACTCAACCATCTAACACTTGTATTATGCTGGGATATTATTATCCTCCTTTTCTATTGCCATTATAGTCGCTCTTGCACTTGGCTTTCCTCGCTTAGTTCACACCGGGGTGTTTCATTCTGATTGTCTGCGACCATTGCAAGTCGCTGACCTTTACCCTCATAGACAAAGATAAATACGTTGGAGTTTGCGATTCTCCCTGAAGTCTAACACTAAGGTCTGTCACTTTCATTGTCTACTAGAATTACAGTCGCTCATCTTTACCCCGCACTATATCAGATCTGCGATTCGTTCCCCTTCTTCAAGTGTGATATTGAGATTTGCCACTTTCATTGCCTGTTACCATTACAACCACTGACCTTCGCCCTTCATAGACACAGATTGATACCAGCTGGGCTTGTCATTCTGCGACATCGAGATCCTAATTCGACCCTCTTTGATAACCTTCGACCACATTTTATCGACAATACTTTACTTTAAGCGAGCCTTTATTCATTGCCAAAAATGGGTAACCCAAATTTCCGCCCGAGACAAAAGTCAACCGCGTTAACCGCTTCGATCTCTCCTAAAACCATTAGCAGCGCATTCTCCAAAATGACCGTCGAAGATGCGCCTACCACTAAGGGGGCAAAGGCTCCTAAGAGCGAGGAGGTCAACCCCCAAAAGACAGCCCTTCCTTTCAGGTCAATGCGAGAGGGAACATTGATTACTGGCCGATTCGGAAGCCCGCCTACCGCTTGTCGAGGTCCTCAACCTTTTCCCAAAGCGTCTTTGAATCCCAAGACACCTGATTTTGTCCCAGCTACAGTCCGCACACCCTCAAAGTTACATCATAATGCTGCCTCCCAGCAATACTTGTCACCACCAATGTCGGATGGGGGATCTGAAGTTCTACAGAAAATTAAGACCCTAATCCAAACTTTCCCTCCCGCTCAATCCTCAGACAACTATCATGTCGGCCCGCTTACCAACGTGGTGGATACTCCTAACCGCCAGTCTGTTGTACCTATTACTCCTCCCTCACCTGGCCAAAGCGCCGAGTGTGTTCCTGGTCAGCCACGATACTTCATCTCTCGGGCTAGGCCACAAGAACCAGACATTATCATTACGGCTGAGGGCATCGAGCATAACATCGCCCGAGTTGCTGAACGTCAGCTGCCAAATGGCTTGCTATCCCATACTGTCACGCCAGATTTCGACCCCAAGAACCACGATGTTCTTAATACAATCCTTAAGAAGAGCGAGAAAGACCGTCAAGACTTTTGGGAAATCAATTGGGTAGAGATTGTTGTTGATTTACGTGGTGACCAAGGTGCATCCAGCATCCAAGATAATGACAAAGAGGACATGGGAAAAGCCGTTGTCCGCGCCAAAGCATCGGTGATTAACATGATGGAGAAGTTTGGTCCTGATTTTGCGAAGTATACTCGGACCGTCTTCGTTACTATATATTTCGGCGAGGAGTCTGTCAACGCGGAAGCCATCAAGTCCTGCACGAAAGCCCAACAAAAGTCCGCCGGATTTAAACTCCTTGAGGATTTGGTGGTCAAGCTAGACGATTTTGAGGCCCTCCAGAAGCTTGAGATCATTTTGCGAACCCCTTCCCGCGTCCGATCACCTATCTCTATCGAACAATTGAACCTCGCTCTACCCTTCTACGACTTGAAGTACGAGGATTGGGATATCAAGTGGCAGGCTGAATACATGAGTCGTCCCGAGAGAGTTACCGGTTGGCCGATCACATACTTGGATCGTGAACGTTACCGCATCACCCAAGAGCGTATCCGTAAAGAGCGCGAGCAACAGAGAAAGTTGGACAACATTGTTTATGTTCGCGAATCTGTCTTCGTTCCGCCTCTTGACTTCCATTCTCCTGGTCCATCCCCTGCTCCCCAGAATTCTTGACGAGATTGATCCGAGAGCGTTCTTCTGTTAAAGACGATTTTCTAGAGAGTTGATTTTCAGAAATACACCAAACAGTGAGTGCGACGGGGGGTATTCTTGAGGGCGATACGAGC
>Ga0182030_10002960_pt1 | contig 36179 bp, 39 predicted proteins | sample 812S3MmetaG_FD_121299 | JGI IMG/M metagenome (GOLD analysis project Ga0182030, IMG submission 121299) | Permafrost microbial communities from Stordalen Mire, Sweden - 812S3M metaG (Illumina Assembly) | ecosystem: Environmental > Terrestrial > Soil > Wetlands > Permafrost | place: Sweden...
AAATTCGGTTTTCAAAAACAACAAAAAAAAAAAATCCACCCATGAAAAAAAAAAAAAAAAAAAAAACAAGATGTCAAATCACAGAATTATAAGAACGCTATCACCTGAAGATAGTACCAGGGATGGTTACCATGCTCTTTATGTGCAAAGCATTTTCTACTTCGCATCGTAAAATCCTCAATGTCCAAGGTATTGCGGCCTCAGGCTGCAGTGAGAAGAACCTGCACCGCTCTTTCTGCGGCTTTGTTTACGCGTTGCTGCGCAACGCTCCTTCCAAACAAATAGCGAACCTCGACCTCACGAAGACGGCGACCTTGGATCCGTTGAATGCTTGGAAATAAGGATTGTCCACGGAGTTCGATTCTATGTACCACTACAAGACCTTGGTTACTCACGATCTCGCCGCCAGTCGCAAAAAATAACAGTATCCCAGCCACTCAAAACTCTCAACTGCCGCGAATCTTTTTGAATATACTTAACACCATTCCTGAAAATCATGGGTATGTAATTGCTCATTCTCACTAAGGCACCCTTATATCGTTTGAGATTATTCGAAGTCAGAATAATTGCTAATTCCACGAATTCAGAGCAATCGCATCTTGAAAAAATACCTGTCAAATCTCGATCCCGATCCAACACTAACACATCGAACAAGAGCCGGAAACGACCTCAGTCTCGAGCGTCCACAACGAGCATACATAGTGGTGTGACACAGCCATTGATTGACCACCAGGCCAGGGATTCAGCTCCAGAATACCAGGCACAATGGTATGATCATGGCCATGCGCATCAAAGATTCGGCAGTATCCAGATGACCCCCGAGGCCATGGTTATGCATTCAGCATCCCAACTTCAAAATCCTCGAGAGTACGAAATTGATCCTGCACTAGGTGGTGGGCACAACCATGGCTTGTCTTATTCACAGCAAGACCAGTACAAGACCGAAATGGGTCATCAATCCCTACCTGCTGACAATTACGGCGCAAACTATGGTGAAGGAGAAAGCCAAATGTTGGAAGGTCGTAGTGATGAGCAGGATGAAGTAGACTCATTAGCTGGAGCGGGAGGACCAGCGAAGAAAGCATCCAAGTCAAGTGCAGCCAATGAGTTGGAAATGCGACAACTCTTCCAGTCAAACAAGCATCGTAGCTTGCCAGAAGTTGCTAAGGAATTGCATGGAAATGAAAGAGGGCCGCAATCAGAACGACAACGGCAGGTGTTTGCTATGCTCTGGTAGGTATTCCTAAGTGTGGAATGTAGTGAAACGCTAATTGAATCTCTCCATAGGATTAATCAGGTTTGTGACAAGGGAAAAGGGTCTGTACCCAGAGGCCGGGTATATGCAAACTATGTATCGAGATGCGCTACCGAACGAGTAACGGTGCTAAATCCCGCTTCCTTTGGTAAGCTCGTGCGGGTGCTTTTCCCAGGACTCAAAACTCGGAGACTTGGGGTCCGTGGTGAATCTAAGTACCACTATGTAAACTTCAGTCTGGCAGAGGATCAACCTGAACTGTCTGAGCCTCAAACCAATCTACAAGCTCGGAATTTTAATGATACTCAAAATTTTGTTCAACCTTTCAGGTATGCTACCCCTTTGTCTTGTTTTTAGAGACCTTGCTCATTGGACAGTCATAATATTTCCCCACATCCACAATATCCTGTTGATAGAGCTGTCTTTCCATCACCGGAGATCGTCCAAATGCCAGAGCACACAGTGCAGCGATCCGAGGGTCTCGTCAGACCTCACAGTCTGTATAATCACCCGGAAATTCGTGGCATACCAGAACTCGATGCTACGAGTAGTAAGATGTCCCAACTTCTGCGATTTGCTCCTCCGGGAGCGCCTACCGGTCAAGAAAACGAACCAATCTCCCTGCCTAGGATCGAGCCTTTTGTTCCGGCGGGTACTGACCCAGATTCTGCGACTGCATTGACGGCACTTTACCGATCACATTGCACCTCGCTCATCGAATGCATACGCTTTTGCAAAGAAAAGATGTTCTTCCACCTCTATAATTCTTTCCATGGAACTCTTACCATGCCGGTGCAGAAATTGTTTGCCAACCCTAGCCTCGCTCCCTGGATCGAAGAATGCGACTTCGTCATGTATCAGAAGATGGTACGGTATGTAGCGCCCTTGACACTTCAAGTCGCTCCGAAGCCAGTATTAGATACGCTGCGCAATATATCCGAGAGACTCATACCACACATTCAAAGTTCCTTCCAGGGTCAGCCAAGTCATGTAATAGATGCAAAAGTAGCTCCAGCTACTCTGTTTGCCGGATTGTTAGATCGTGAGCTGAGAGTGAATCTGACGGCTCATGCTGCAGCAAACATGTTGTCTAATCCTGCCAATCGGGATCAGATGTACGAGGACTGGATCACAATGGTTAGAACTCGAAAGATCGCAGAATGTGTACCAACACGTGGCATGGATGATGTTGTCAATCTGTTCCTGACCGAACTTCGCGATCTCCTCGATCCTGTGTCTATTCCCTGGGAGGTAGAAAGTCAGACACCTTATGGTGCAATGCTATTACGAACGGGTCGTCAACCACAGAGCAACATTCATACAGACTCTACTACCGAGAACGTCCTGGACCGTTGGGTCAACTTTCTCGTTTCCCTTGCTGATAAGTTTCCATACGCCAGCCATGCCGAGATTGTGTGGTGCGTCCAAAGAGTTGGAACAGCCGTCATGAGAGACCTTACTATAGCGCAAGGCAAGAGCTTTGGCGCCTGGTGGGTAACTAAGTGCTGGATAGATGAGATGATTTCTTTCATGGCTGAACAAGGAGGCTTCATGGAATACAAGACATCTCGAACCAGTCATCGAGATCAGATGAAGCAGGCAATAATCGACCGGGGCCTCAGCAACCCTGAGAGTCGATACAGCAGTGGCAGTGACGAATTTCTCAGAGAGCATGGCCACCTTGACAGTGGTGTTTCAGTACCAAGGCCGATGGATGTCACGAGCCAAGCAGCCATGAACGCTGCCGCAGGTCATGATGACAGCGGTATTGGAATCAGAACCCCCGATGATGATTTCTCTATGAGCAAATACGAATATGGTCGTGACGATTCTCATGCGCCGATGGCATCCAGCAACATTGGACAACACCCCATGGCAGCCTCGACAGTGATCTAGACTTCTAGGACGGCAAACATGTTTTTAGGATGGCGAAAATTGGTTATAGGGTCTTATTCTTCATCTTCATCAACTATAGGGCATATTTTGACAGGCGTGGACGGACAAATTCTTATGATTCGGACGATGAAACGACTTGTTGTAGAATGGGGGTCTGGATGTACATTGGGTCGGTCTTTGTGTTTTCATCAAACGGTCTGGTTATCATTTGCGTATCATTGGTATATCTGCTATGAGGTGGCGTCATCACCAGGAGTAGAATATCCTTGGGCTTGGACATTGTTGACTCTGTTGTTAATGAACTTCATGTATCTACTTTTTCTTACGGCGCATTTGCGGAGCCCGTAAAATTCATCACGTGCTCCCTTACAATGCTCGAGAGACTGAAGTGAGAGGATACTTGCGATGAGTAAGGTATCTGGGCCAAAGATCGAAGGCGCAAGTTCCTGGGCCTAGGCGGTGTCATGCGTACATCTGTTGATCTCAGCCTGACTTGCTATTTATAACGAACTAAATCTTTCTCCCCAATCTTGACATTTACTGAGATCAGACATAAATACGTATTTTCAAGCGCTGTATTTAACCCTCTCTCTCACATCCATCAATATCGGGCAAGATTTCCTTTCACTTCCTTTCCCTTATCTTAGCGTTTCGCTAGAAAACTGCAAGGATAAGGATAAAACAACGAAATAATGACTCTTCATCAGAACTCTTCAACTTATTTTCGAACCACCAATTGCTTCGCTGCACAGATTCGAAGAATGAGTAATGCGGAATTACTGAACGGGCATCAAGATGCTTCTTCGATAACATGTACTCCTCTCCGCAAAAACGACAGTACGAAACCATGGGTCGTTCAGAAGTTTGGTGGGACAAGCGTGGGGAAATTCGCGCTGAACATTGCGGAGGATATTGTGAGGTGAGAGGGCACGGGATGAAAGTGGAAAAAGAAATATGGGGCTAATAAGGGAGTTAGGGCGAGTTTGAAGGATAATAAAATTGCTGTTATATGCTCAGCACGAAGTACTGGCAAGAAAGTAGAGGGCACGACCAGTCGGTGAGTGGTGTTACCCCTCCATGCAAGCAACGTTCGCTGACTGCATTTCTTTCAGACTTTTGGAGATTTTCGGCGTCCTCGAAGCGGTCAATGCAGTTAAGGATGCGGAGTCGGTGCATTATGAGAGTTTGGTGAGCGAATATGAGAGATTGGTACAGGTTATTTGCGATGACCATATCAGTGCGGCGCAATCACACATTCAGAATTCGACAATTTGCTCCAATTTAAGGCTGGAGATTATAGCAGAATGCAAAGAAATATTGGACTATCGATTGGCGGCTGAGAGGTGGCATTTGGAGATCGATTCAAGGTCAAAGGATCGTATTGTGAGCTTTGGAGAAAAGCTTAGTTGTCGATTTATCGCTGCGTTGCTGGAGGATAGGGTATGGTTGCCCCATCCAGAGAGTATTGTATCCTGACGTTTGCTATTACAGGGAGTTGCTTCGGAATTCGTGGATCTCTCCGATGTTATCCATTTCAAGACGTCAAAAGGACTCGACTTGGCGTTCTACAGAGAACTGGCCGCAGAGTTGTGTGAAAAGATTTTGGCTTGTGGAGGCAGAGTTCCAGTGGTCACAGGGTATTTCGGAACAGTGCCAGGTGGTCTGATGGATGGCGAAATTGGCAGAGGGTATACCGATTTATGCGCAGCTCTGATAGCTGTTGGGGTCAAGGCAGAGGAATTACAAGTATGGAAGGAGGTAGATGGGATCTTCACGGCCGACCCAACGAAAGTCCCAACAGCAAGATTACTACCCACTATTACCCCATCAGAGGCTGCTGAGTTGACCTTTTACGGCTCAGAAGTCATCCATCATCTTACGATGGATCAGGTCATTCACGCCACTCCACCAATTAAGATCCGCATCAAGAACGTCAGGAACCCTCGGGGAAATGGCACTATCATCCTCCCCGATCCCATCCTAACCTCCAGCCAACTCAAACATTCCAGAAGTACCAGCGCGCTAGGCTCAAGAAAAACACCAAGGCGACCAACAGCAGTAACCATCAAGGACAAAATATCTGTCATCAACGTCCACTCCAACAAACGCTCCATCTCCCACGGTTTCTTTGCCAAAGTCTTCTCCATCCTCGACCGAAGGCAATTATCCGTAGACCTCATCTCCACCAGCGAGGTGCACGTTTCAATGGCGATCCACTCCCCCAATATCCCTGACGAGGTACTCCACAGAGCGAAAGAGGAGTTGGAGGAATGCGGTGAGGTCAGTATCTTGGACAAGATGGCGATTTTAAGTTTGGTGGGTGCGGAAATGAAGAACATGGTGGGTATTGCGGGGAGGATGTTTTCGACGCTGGGGGAGCATAATGTTAATATTGAGATGATTTCACAAGGTAAGCAAACTCACACTCTTCACTCTGTCACCCGTCTTCATTTCAGTAGTTAATTTTTAATGCAGGCGCAAGCGAGATCAATATATCCTGTGTCATAGATGCATATGAGGCTACACGAGCTATGAACATACTGCATACGAACCTCTTCACCTTCCTTGAATAGATAGGGCTACCGAATGGAAAATTTAAAAAGCATCTTGGTGCATATTGGCGTTTGAGCATTTTCGATGGTAGATTTGGGTGGGGACAGTTTGTGGCAAACTGATATTCGCATCTATAGCGGGATTTAGACAATGAATTATTAAATTTTGATTGTCTGGATGTGAGACAGATATTCAGCGTCACTTTTTCAATGAGGTTTTGTGCTGTATGTTGGAGGGGCTATCTAAACAGCCTTCGAGGTCTACATAAGGCGGAATTCCCCAGTTGTGTAAGACCTTGATAGGACTTTTTCTCAATCCCTGAAGATCAATTGCTTAGAATAATTGCTTAGAATCTCTCCTTTTTCTCCTTGTCACGAAACACGGGATCCCAACCCTGGAGAATAAGCAATAATCAAAACCCATCTTTTCCTAAATTTGTATATGATAAAGTCCATTCGGTACGCAAGCACGTTTTTGAGAGTTTATCCCACGCGGTATGATGGTCGGTAGCATTCCATTTCTCGTTGTGTCATCTTATCATAGCAGCTGTGACCTATTGATTTCTACTTAGGGAATTCCTTCTAATTTAAAACTTGGAGTGCACTTTGGCATTGCTTCGCGCTAACATCATTTCAAGATAAAGATACTAGCTGCAACGCTGTTCAACCTACCGGAGCAATTAGCCTCCATCTGCTTTCGCCGCCTGGTTATTGAGACGCCGGTCGCCGGCGCCCAGTACTGTCATTCCTGAGCTCATGTAGTCCATGTACAACACGCGTAATCTGTAGAACCCGAATAGTTCCACGGCGCATTGCCTGCCCCACATCCTCTGGTATTGGCATTTGAAAATATTTTCTAACGCTGCGATGCCTTCACGATAACGAGATCGCCATGCTCTTTGGACTTGGTCCTGTTTTGCGGCACATGTCTGGCAATTTCGAGGGATGCAGTGGCAGACACAAGCTCAGATGCAAATGCCAAAAGTTGTAGTTTGTACCCCATTATGATCTACGACATCATGCAGAAAGAGTCTCAAGAAACAAGCATTACGACACATACTACAAGAATGCAGTAGCCTCTGCACATATCCGTTGCTAGCTTTTCTTCGATACACAAACTGGTATTTGGAAGAGACAGTGCTTGATGCGGTCGACGACCACCTGCAATTACTGGGCCTCTGATGAAGGGATATAATTCCACATGATTCTAGATTGAATTCCACGTATGAAATCTTTCATCTAAATCTTGAGCTTGAACTTGCATTGCAAAATGTGGCCAATACTTATGAGAAAGGAGGGTGGCATTTTCACATGCGCAGCCTTACCGGCAATTGCAAGGGCGCCAGCGACGCCAAATATGGCGGAGCCGCCCGATGAAGAAGAAGCAGCTTCCGTATCGGGCCGGCAGAGGACGCCTTTGGAAGATTAGAGCCAATAGAAGGGATGTAGGCGTTCCGTTTCTATTTCGTTACTAATATCCCACGATGCTACAGCACGCTCTCAACTTTGATAGCGACTATGTGCGGGTCATTCCAAAGAAAAGGTTCAGGGAAGAGAGAAGAGCGAAGAGTGAACAGTGAACAGTGAACAGTGAGAAGGGAAGATTAGGGCCGCATGCAGACGGGACCATACATCATACTAGCAGTGGGATACGTAGTTGGGTAAGCAGCCTCTATGCGTGAAATCCCAGCTGTTGCTGCGGTGTATGGAGATTTTGCAAAAGTGAGAAACTTTTCTATGATGGAGGAAAAGGAAGATTGCGATTGCCCCGTCACTACCGCCACGGCTGGGCAAGACCGGACTTGGCTTGGCGTCTTTGATTCTCGGGACCAAGCGATGGAAAAATCAACCTCACCCTTCACCCTACCTTTTCCCCTACCTTTCACCCTATCCTTCACCCTACCCTTCACCCTTCACCCTCCACTGGCACCCCGCCCCTGCTCTCGCTCTCGATAATGATATGATGCTTTTTCATAATGGCATATGGCATTACCTCGGGGAAGATTTTTCATTTTTCATGATGTTGTACAACCTTTTAGGGATACATACTTTATACTTTATTGAGGAACTCTCTTGCGAAACATGTAACATAAATGCACTACTAGTAATGGCGACTGAAAGCTTCATCACACAAACCTTATTCTGATCCCGATCCCCTCCTCGGTATCACCGCAGAGCGAATCTCAGTGAATTGTCACCCACTTTGAGATCTCGCAACCTCCATTCATTCAGGGCAAAAGTATCTGTAGCGCAATGATCAGACCAAGGTTCTTGATCTACGTGAGGGAGGCGCAGGAGATAGTGGAAGTGCGTGGGAGTGAGCAGGATGCCTCGATAAGCTATTGACATCCTTGTCCATGTACTCTTATCCCGATCCTTTCATAGTAACTGGGCGTGTGCCACCCTGCCACTGCACTGCACGCTGAGGTGAAGCACAAAGACTGCAGTTCAGTGATGCGTAGACTCCTCCCCGGCAAGTACCTATCGGGGTCCTGAGTTAAGCAACCCCCCATTCTTGAGCTTTTCTTATGACACTTGGTGGATCAGATACGCCGGTAGGGTAAGGAAGAAAGAAATATGCACAGACTAGACGAACCTTCCTGGGGGACTAGGAGTCCATGTGCGTGGATGTATGCTGGGAAGTTATCCTATGGTGGGAATCTATCATACCGAGTGGCTGACAGAGCACATGGCTACCCGTGGGTTTTAATGATGCTGATCGCCTACTTCGCCTTGCCTTCTTGAACTACACCTCTTGTCAACCTCAACCTCAACCTCAACGTCTACAGTCTTTCGAATTTAACCATCACCAACCACAAAGGCAATATAGATTTGATTCTTTCGACGAATGTCCTTTCCTTCGACCGCCTCAACTTCCCATTGTTCAGGGATTCACCTAGACTCCCGTTCGTGGCCTTCTTTCGTCCTTAGCTCATGTCTGAAAGCGAATTCACCTTGACAAAACGACGAGAATTGGTATCTCGTGAAATTCTAAACCCAATTGAGTCATCGAAAACGTTACCGCTTTCCGATAACGATTATTTGAACAGATTCTGACGGTGAATCGATATAAATTTGGTAGATATGATTCTTCCTAAAGTAGACGAAATCTCGCACATATAAACAACAGTTAAGCCTTCCAACTCTGCACAACTTCTTCACAACTTCGTCGATACAACCCGAGAATCCACAGTATATTCTCAAACGGTACATACCTCTCATTGTACATAATAAAATTAAACGTCCATCATGGGTTGGGTAGGACTGCTCTGCGCATTTTCCTTTGATGATTTCATTCTGATAATATCTTTAGGTTGATAACACCAACAAATGGGTCGCAAAGAGCCGTGTCGGAAAGCGCTTTCGTTTGGATGGTTCTGGGCATAGGAAAGAGAGAAAGGGTTCTTCTTTCTTGCGTGAGATTGCTGCGGGTATCGCAACGTTCTTCGCCATGGCCTACATTATCTCTGTCAATGCCTCAATCGTCAAGGGTAGAGTCTCAACTATACCCCATTCACCGACTGATACTGATAAATGCAACAGATACAGGAGGAACCTGCATCTGCGCCAAGACAGAAGGCTTGAATGATCCTTTCTGTCTCAATGCTAACAACCCTGCCCTCGTTGCGTACAATATCTGCAAGCAAGGTATCCAACGCGACCTCATCACTGGTACTGCTGCCATCGCAGCTTTGTCCAGCTTCTCAATGGGTCTATTCGCCAACATGCCAATTGCACTTGCTCCTGGTATGGGTCTCAATGCTTATTTTGCCTATCAAGTCGTCGGCGCAAACGGGTCTGGTGTGGTCTCTTACAGGCTTGCTTTGACTGCTGTCTTTGTCGAGGGTTTGATATTCATCGCTTTAACCGTCATGGGTCTAAGACAATGGCTCGCTCGCGTTGTTCCCCCCAGCTTGAAGATTGCAAGTGGCGCTGGAATCGGTCTCTATCTCGCCATCATTGGACTGACTTACACTGCCGGCATTGGTGCCATTACAGGCGGTGGGACCTCTTCTCCTGTCCAACTTGCTGGCTGCATACCTTCCAACAGAGATCCCGTCACGGGCATGTGCAACTCTGGCAAAATGCGCAATCCGACAATGTGGATTGGACTTTTCTGTGGCGGCATGTTCACTGCCTTCCTCATGATGTACCGTGTGAAGGGAGCAATCATCGCTGGCATCCTTCTTGTCTCCATTATTTCATGGCCTCGCGATACCCCTGTAACGTACTTTCCCCACACACCCGTCGGCGACAACATGTTTGAATTCTTCAAGAAAGTGGTCTTCTTCCACCCGATCGAACAGACTCTCGTCGCTCAAGACTGGAATATCACGGGCGAGCATTCTGGTCAGTTTGCTCTTGCACTGATCACCTTTCTCTATGTTGATATCCTCGACGCTACTGGGACTCTGTATTCCATGGCTACTTTCTGTGGCGTTGTTGATCCGGATACTCAAGACTTTGAAGGTAGTGCTGTCGCATACCTGATAGACGCTGCTGGGATTACAATTGGTTCTCTCTTCGGCTCTCCTCCTGTCACAGCTTTCATTGAATCTGGAGCAGGTATATCAGAAGGTGGAAAGACAGGCATTACGGCTTGTACGACGGGTCTCTGCTTCTTCATCTCGCTTTTCTTTGCACCAATTTTTGCTTCTATTCCCCCTTGGGCTACCGGTTGCACCTTGATCCTTGTTGGTGCTATGATGTGCAGAGCCTGCGCTGACATCAACTGGCGATATCTCGGCGATTCTATTCCGGCCTTTCTCACCTTAGCGATCATGCCTTTCACCTACTCAATTGCATATGGCCTGATCACCGGCATCATTACTTACGCCATTCTCAACATTGGTGTATGGATCGTAATGAAAGTCTCGAAGGGTCGAGCCATACCTTGGGAATACGACCAGAAGGACTTTTGGACGTACAGGGTCCGCGGTGGGATTATTCCCGGTTGGGTGAGGAGAGTAGCCAAAGGCAAGAAGGACTTCTGGCGTGACTGGGACTATGATGCAGAAGAATTAACCAGTCGTGACTCGGATGCCATGACAAAGCAGAACCGGGGCAGTGCCATGACTGAGGGTGCAGGACCAGCCATTCCGATGACTGGAATGACTGGTGATACAAGATGGGCAACCCCTGGAATCATGGGCTACGATGGTTACGGTGACAGACCTAACGGTACTGGTGGTGTACCTGGCGCTGCTTCTGGTTCGTCAAGAGGATCATAAGGGAGGGAGGACTTTATATACAGGTCGATCGCTCTTGCAACTTGTGGGGTATTTGTATTTCTGCATCTGATCGGCGCGTCGGAGCAGGGAGTCTTTGCTTACTAATTTTCATGAGCTGGTGCATGGCATGGCATAGATGGCATGGAGCATGGGCATGGCGCACTCTCCATAGGAGAATCATGGAATTAGAACCACGGAATATGATAGCGTGATCAATGATGAATTGAATCCTATAAGTCTGATATACTCACGTCCGTCTATTTGTGATGCTTGAATTCCTGAAATGAAAATGTACCGTAGGAATTGGAATGCTAAGGTATGACTATGTCACCCTTTATCAGACATTTGTTGTTGAGATACTTGAAAACTCCAATCTTCAATAATTACGCATTCATATGAGTAAAATAAGATAGAATTAAAAAAAAGAAAAGCGACTTGGGTCAGGATCCAAGCCCGCCAAAAGTTCCATGTGCTATAATATCTTATATTCCAATCGTTTAGAAAGGGGGGTAAGTTAGGGAATTAGCGCAGGCGACGAACGTTTGAAATCTCACGAGGCTTTCCTTTTTGCATTACAGCCTCATCCATACTCCCACGAACACAAACGCAACCACAATCAAGATGCCGAAAGCAGAGGTCGGATCCACCAAGTTCCTAAACAATAAACTCAAATCGAAAGGTCTCCAACGTTTGCGATGGTATTGCCAAGTCCGTATTCCTACCCCTCCATAGATTCGCCTCCTACTAACAAATACTACAGGTATGCGAACGACAGATGCGGTTCGTCTTATTCCCTTACAGATTACTATTTTTTTTATGGGGGATCCGGAGGTTGGAGTTGTCTCAAGAGCATGCAAACGGATCACGACTATTTGTCCTCGCGTCTCAGCTCCAAAGCTCTCACCAAAGAAAACCGAATTTTAATTGTACTAACTAGAGGGCAGGGACGAAAATGGCTTCAAAATGCATACTCAATCCGAGTCCCACGTTCGGCAAATGCTGCTCGTGGGCGAAGATCCCAAAAAATACATCAACGACTACAGCAACCAATTCCAGCGCGATTTCCTCCAACTGCTGCGCACCTCTCATGGCGAGAAGAAAGTTCACCTTAATCATTTCTACCAGGAGTATATTGGGAATAAGGAGCATATACATATGAATGCGACGAAATGGCCGAGTCTGATGATCTTTGCTCAGTTTTTGGGTAGGGAGGGCATTTGCAGAGTAGAGGAGAATGAGAAGGGGCTTCATGTGGCGTGGATTGATAATTCGCCGGAGAATTTGAGGAGGCAAGATGCAATTAGGAAGAAGGAGAGGCAGGATAGGGGCGATGAGGAGAGGGAGCAGGCGGCGATTAGGGAGCAGGTTAGGAGGGCCAAAATGGATACTGAAGAGAGGGGGGAGGGCGACCTTGATGAGGGGGAGGGGGAACTGAAGCGCGCTGAGGGAGAGAAGATTAAGTTGAGCTTTGGAACGAAATCTGCGGTTGCGAGGGCAGAATCGTCTGCTACTCCGGTTGGATATTCAAAGGAATCCCCAAAAACAGGTCCTTCCGCACCAGTCATCACAGACAAGGAGGTCGAGGTAGCTGTTGCAAGCCCCGAAAAAGCTGCAAGAGAGGTACAGGAGTCTCTTGCAGCAGATGCTGCTCCAGCTAAGGTATCATTAAAGATGAGCTTCCAGAGCAAACCCAAGAACGTCTTCGCAGCCGCAAAGAAAAATACTCTAGGTGGCAAGAAAGCGGCCGCCATCGAGCAACCTAAGAAGATGAGTGAGGCAGAACGGATTATGAAAGAAGAACTAGAGCAAAGGAGGAAGAGAGGACCATCTTCTTTTGGAGGCCCGGCACAAAAGAAGCAGAGATTTTAGGAGGGCTGGGATACATCAAGATTTACCTGGCGGCTAGAAGGCAGCATTGTGGGCTTAGGACTTTGGCGTTGTATTGATACCATTTGCATATATTCGTCAGCAACCATCTCGACTTTCTACCATGAGACTCCATGAACTCCAACTCCCATTTTGATAGCTCCCATTGATCCCTCCCCCCCAACACAACCTGTCACATGTCCCTCAACCATCCGCCTCCGTAGCACTCCCATCCCTCCTGTACCACTGTTAGCCTTTTCTCACACGTCCCAACCCATTTTCAGCCCTGCCAAACACAAACGCAACCCTAAGGTATACTTACGGAATATATCTAATCCTCGCCTCATCTTCCATAAGAGCCACAATCTCCTCACTCAACTGCCCACTAACCTTCGTCGCATAAACGCCCTTCACATAACCATCCAATCTCTGCCATTTCGCGACCCACGACTTACTTGGATCAGCGAGTGTGATTAGGCCTTCGAAGACTTGGGATGTGCAGTCGATGATTGCGTCAATAGAGCCGGTGAGGTGGAGAAACTCTTCGCAATTAGGACAGCCTTCTTTGAGGAAGCGCTGGCAGGGTTAGGGCTTGTTTGGTGGGAAAGAGGGAAGGGAAGGGGAGGGTAGCTACGTTTTGGGTCATGACGATGGAACAGACCATGCAGGCGCGTAGATTGCGTTGCTGGTTTGGGGGAACGAAGTTTTCTGACATTTTGGGCGGTCTGCTCGAGATCGAAGTTTATTAGGAGAAGGGTAAATATGGCGTCGAGTACTTTGTGATCTTGCGATGTGTGAGGAGACCTTGCAGATTACACCCTGCTTGCGCAAGGCTGATGAGACGCTAACAACGGAAAAGGCTGAGGAATCTTCACTCGTTGTCCACCACAAAATATAGACAGCTCTCCCTTGACATCCCGACATTCCTTGATCCCAGGAACTACCTATCTCAAAATGACAGAACCTTCAAAAGGCCCCGAAATACCCTCCATACCTTCCACCAAACGTAAACACAAACGTTCCAAACCTCCCAAAAGCCACACAATAACCAGCATTACAATCCGTACGCCGCCCCACTCCTACGCGCATCTCGAACTGCTCTCCTCCTCGCCGACCACCACCAGCCTCGACGCCCTAGCCATCCACTTCCATCTCACATCCGCGCTCACGCAATTCCTAGGTCTCACAGGCTCGGCTATCTCACTGGATATCTTGAAGGTTGAAGGAAGGGAATGTTGGATAAGAGTGCCGAGAGAAGATTTGAGTCCTTTGCTTGCGGCCGTGGGTGGATGGGTGGGTGGTAATGGGGAGGAGCAAGTGGGGTGGAGAGTTAGGGGGAGTGGGAATTGGTTGAGTTCGTTGGTTGGGAGAAGTGGTTTGGAGAGGATTTGGGATGGTTGAGAAGTTTGCAATGATCAAAGAAAATTTATACGTTTACCATGGTTGAGAAGCATTATTCAATTATGGGAAGTATCTGGAAAGGTTGAGAGTCAGCAGCGTCAATAGGCGGGCGAAAGCATGATGGAGGATTATAAATCATGAGGACAATTGTTGACTCTATTCTGAAAAAGAGAGCGCCAGACGATGCCGCCAGCCGCCATGCGTCTATTGTACAATACAATGTTCTTGTGTTAGTCTCTGTTTCTTGCTTTTGGAAGACCCAGGATTTCTCCAAAACGCCCGCTTCAGATGTCCGCAACGGCCCCGCGGCAAAAATGCACAGATAATCCAATCCACATTGTGCCAAATGCTAAGAAATCTCGTTGATCATGTCATACCCATAAGAGAACTTTGGGCGTATGCCTTTACGAACGTTAGCAGATTCAATTGCAAGGAGGGGCATCGGGGCTCACCATTGGCTTGATATTAGGATGCGGTACAGCGTCAAACTTATGGAACTCGAGCTTATAGTTCGGACCAATGTTGATGTATGCACCTTTGTTCTCTGTGCTATCGCAGTATTTCGGTGCCGAGAAGACTATCAGATGTCAGCGAAAGTGAATCTACAGTGAAAGGTAAGGTAGATTGATACCAGTAATGCACTTTCCGTCATGTTCCTCTTCATAGCCCTCCATTCTTACTTCATGGCTGCGAATTATAGCCTCCAAACCATTGTTCTCGCAGAACCTCTTGGTGACATCTGGACCAAATTGCATGCCCACGCCTCTCTTGCTGGGTCCTCGGCCTGGTTCAGTTTGTGGATCAGTCCATAACATCTCCATCATCAAGCCGGCTTGACCTGGTTGACGTTGATTGTGGCGGTTGAGCTTTCTGATATCATCCAGAGTTATCTTGTCATCCGAGAACAAACCTCCGTGAAGGACAAGATATTTTTGTCCTATAAGAGTGGCAAGCGGTAACGCTGAAAAGCTCTCTGAAAACAGTTTAAATACACGTTCTATGGATGCTGCGTTAGCAATCTTCTCTAAGGAATTTGAGGCGACAATAGCTCTGATCTGTGAATTAAGAAATGAAGCGCATACCATTATACTTTGCTTTGCACTCTCCTTCAAATCCATACACGCGGTTCATATCATCAGTCTCGTGATTGCCTCTATTGATGAAGAAGGCTGATGGTCGTAGCCACTTGTACGCATATAGGAGAAGGGCAATTTCTGTAGACCAGGATCCTCGGTCCACAAAATCGCCGTTGAAAAGGTAATAGTGCTTCTCAGTTGGAAGCCCGTTCAGTCTGAATAGCTCCATGAGATCAAAGAATTGACCTGTTTCCACAAATTAGCTCGCTGGCCAACCAATGGAAATAAATCACTTACCATGAGTATCTCCGCAGACTGTCAACTTCGCATCATCCTCAATTTCCATCTCAACCATTGTGGGCTCTTCATAAACAATCTTTTGTACCGCTATAACAATTTGGTAGGCATATTTCTTGTGAATCTTCTTCCCGTTCTTGAAGCGTTCCAACATATCATTGATGAATTCTTGAGTCATCTCCTTCTCTAATCGAACACCTTCATATTCAGCATCAATGACCATAGAGTCCAAATCCAAACCCTCAGCGGCCGATGGCGCATCCTCCACTTCGATCGCTCTAAAGAACTCGACTCTTCGGACAATCTTTTCGCATTCTGCCAACTTGAGCTTTGCATCCTTATCATTTGGCGCTTTCTTGACCACGGTTTTGAAGTCTTTAAGAGCATCTCTCGATTTGAGAATCGCGGTATAGGCAACTGCTCGGCGAAAGTATGCCTTTAACAACCATTAGCAGGGATATCTTTAATAGGAACCATTCCAAAGACGACCAAGCAGCATACCTTAACGAAGTTCGGATCTAGTTCGATAGCTTTCGTTGCGTCCGCTATTGCGTATCCATAGGCCTCGGATTTAATGTTTGCCTTCCAAATTTAGTCACACGAGCAACTATAGGGGCGCGGAATAGGAGTATACCTGGGCTCTGTTTGAGTAATACGTAGGTTGTTTATCGTCCAACTCAATCGCCTTCGTATAGAGATCAATAGCGGCCACCCAGTCGTGAGCGGCGAATGCTTTATTACCTTCGTTCTTGAAGGCAACTGCTTGCTCCTCGGGAGAGGTCATGGCGAGGGAGTAAGTGAAACAACGTGAATCAGGATATGACAAGTTCCTGAAAAATTGGACAGCACCCGGGTATCAAGAGGAAAATATAAATTTAAAATTGAGCAGAAGGTTGCGCTTCGTGGAAGCTGCTGAGGTGAAGTACCTTAGAGTGGAGGCTAGCTCGGTTCGACCTTCTTCGAAGAACCCCTGTTCCTATCCCATCCCATGGCGATCTTTATCAGATCCTCCGCCTCGGATAATTGCTTGTACCACCGACGACAACACTTTCAGAATCTCAGAATACTCCTTACGCAGCATCCATCCCTCAACGGCTTGTCATCTCTGCATGGGGATGCGCAGCAGCTCAAAATGTCTCTCGTCCCGGCAAATTCGACAGCTTTGACACGTAAATCGACCGACACAGAATTGATGCCACCGCCTCCAAAACGCATCAAACGACCAAAGAATGTGATCGATGAAGAATCATACACTGACGCGATATCAGAGATCATAGCTCGCGACTTCTTTCCGGGCTTGCTGGAAACAGAGACTCAGCAGGAGTATTTGGATGCACAGGAATCTGGGGATCGAGCATGGATTTCTAGTGCCCACCGTCGTCTTTCCCAGGTTATGGCACCAGGCAGGCGGAGGGGAAGGAGAGGCACATCGATACAAACACCTTTGAGAGCTTCAGATACCCCCAGAGGCGGCTACGCCGGAGAAACTCCTATGTCAGTCGCCTCTGATGTCACAACATCGACACAGGCAGTAACGGCAGTTGAGGTGGACACAAATATGAGTTTAGACAAGTTTCAGTCGTTATATACAAGCGAGGATAATGAGAGCTTTTACAAATTGCTGGATAAGCAAAATCAAAAGCGAGCTGAGAAGTATGCGTGGATGTGGACAGAGAATAATAAGCTACCGTCGAAGATGATGCTGAAGCAGAAGGAGATTGAGACCAAACTCTTACAATCTAGAAGCTCCCTTGAGGACGATGGAGGTGAAAAGAACAGGCTTGCTATTCGGAACGTATCAGAGAAGCCGGCCAGACCCGATGCTTGGAAGTCAAAACCTGACAACGGACTTATGTTTGCGCCTGAAAGTGTCGAGGATTCAATCGAAACCGTGGCTAACAAAGCTCAAAATGAGTCCAGAGCTGCGCCGAAGAGAGTTGCGTACGCAAATACTCGTATGCCAGCTCCAACATTTACGAAGGCTTTAGAGACACCTCCATCCCCTTCCCTCTCTGCTGTCAAGGATGCTATAGCCGGGCGAAGACGTGCCGCTGATTTAGAATCGGGATTCAATGGAAGTGAGACACCACGAGTAAATGGCTACGCATTTGTCGATGACGAGCCCGACGAAGAGCTATCTGTACCCCCTCCTATGATTGACCTAGGAAAAGGAGACACGGTGAAAAACCCTTTCGTGATCAAAGAGCAGAGTAAGAGAGAAGATCTGCATCATCGAATAGTCGACACTAATGCAAGAACAAAACGTGCGTCTTCGAAGATGGGAATGACAGGTAAAGTTGATGCGACGCCTGTGCCAAAGTTTCCGAGCAGTCCAAGGGTTGGAGGCCAATTGACACCGGCTGCGCAACGTTTGTGGAGTCGTGTTGATAATTCTGGCAGTAAGGGATCACCTGATACCTTTGCTTTGCGGACGCCTGGCACTGTTAAGACTAAGTCAGGATTGAGGGCGCGATGGACGCCGTCATAGGGGAAACTGTCTAGACTGGAGGAAAGACATACCGGGATAAAGGAGTTTGGAATACCCATTTGATATTGCATCCGGGGCCCCTGGGCTGTAAGAGCGCAGAAGGATTATCCAATCCATAGGCAATCAGAAACAATGCATATACCAGTTCTGCAGTTCCAGATATTTGATATTTAAGAGCGATTTTCTCAATGTGACAAGTGTCTATTCATCGTGGGAGACAACATTTAAGGATTTTTTCTTTCATGAACGAAATATTCCCTCTGGGATTACATTTTCGGTTCTAGATAGACTGAATGTCTCATATATTGTGAGCATTTAGATGTGCGGGAATGGCATGGGCTTTTGGCTCCTTGACTCTCATAGTACTCGGTACAGCACTACTTTCCGATTTCGAGAATCCAGCTCTCGATGCAAAACTTGACTCCTATCCTAGAAAGGTTCATCACTTATAGTCCCACTTACAAGTTGTTTTCTGCTAATGTATCGGCTTCGAGTGCTGGCCTGTCTGCTGTCCCGGCTGTTGTTTAAGCATAAGATCTCAGCCCCCGTTGCCACACCTTAGTCGAAAAGTAGGAAAGACTTACACCTCTATCGACTGGCATAATCAAACCTGTAATCCATCTTGCCTCTTTGCTACATAAATACAAAATTACTTGAGATGACACTGTCAACAGTGGAGTGGTGGTTCAGGTTCAAGGGGAAGCACACCATAGCCAACATCCCAAGCGGTTCCTTCTTGTTTGAGTAGATTCTGGTTAATTCTTGCTTGGCGCATTTCATCCGCCAGGCCTCTTCCCCGAACCATGGGCGTAAATGCCATTCCAGGAGCAACTGCATTGACTCAAATGTTTTCCGGGCCATGTTGAGCAGCCATCGCTCGGGTCATCTGTATGATAGCTCCTTTAGTACTTGGATAAATCAAGCTTGGATTTCCACCAAGAACTGCGCATTTGATCCAGGCCACTTTTGTAAGGACCAGGTCAATGTCGAATGTCGTACGGGCCGCTGGCAGAAGACATATTAACAATTGCACCTCTGCCAATTTTTCGCATCTCAAGAATGGCATAGCAAGACATCAAAACCATACTTATAACATGAGTCACGGTCCTAAGTCGACATATCTACTTTTGTTGCATCACCCATCGGACCTCCAACTCCAACTGAGGTGGATCGTCAGTGACTCCGATCTTTATCTTCTTATTAGAAATTTAAGAGAAATACCTCACCAATGTTCACAAGGATATTTACCCCTCCAAACAGTTCTACTGTCTTCTTCACGGCATTTTTGCACGACTCCTCGTCCGTGACATCTGCATATATCACTTCTGATATGCCACCCTCGTTGTCTATCATACCTTTCGTCTCCTGTGCCCATTCAGTATTGTAGTCTAGCAGATTAACTTTGGCGCCCTAGCGAGCAAGGAGGATAGCTCTTGCTCGTCCATTTCCAATTTCACCTTTTTGTCGCAGAACTCGGAGATGAGAATGCGGGAGAGAGCTCCCCACCTATCATACGAGACCCCACACCAGTCACAAGAGCTACTTCATTAGTGAAGTCAAAAGTTCCGTTTTGCATCATATCGATTAAATATAGTACTTCGAATGGGACGTAGAATGATCCTGTGGATTTAGAACAACAAGATGGGAGAAGGTCCTCTCCTCTATTTCCTGCTGTACTCTTTAATCGACCAGGTATGATTTGCCCAGCCAGTTGCCTCCACGTCCCTACTCTTCTGTCATACCTTTGTAGTGACAAGCCATTTGTGGGGATCTGACACGCCCAACTGGCCCCAGTGATCTACAAGCAAGTCATGACATATTTTCTCCTTTTGGAACCCACATTCAATAGTAGGACCCAATCATTCAGAGCCTAGATTTCGCCTTTAATATGATCATGGTGATGTAGATAATCCTCACGGAATCTAAGGTTGAAGGTTGGAGGTTGGAGGAAGATCCAAGTTCAATTGTCCTTCAAATTGATAGACAATGTAGTTTGAACGAGAGTCGGGGGAAGGTCCTGGTTCTAGTGATGCAAAGATGAGAGAGAATCGATTCTATATTTACTGGTCTCTGAATCACATCATTCGATTTTATAGTATGATCTCATGAAATTAGCATAATTGCTCCTACATTTGCTTTTTATTTCATTGCGACAACCAGATATCAAACCACTCGACGATACTCTTCAAACTCTGCTCTTTCACACGCCCTAAAAGTAGAAATTTAGTATCTTTTGCCCATGCCTGCTGTTCGGATTGAACTTACGGTCGTATAGGTTTTCCATATTCCCACGCAGAGCAAAATCTTGCTCAATCCCTGTAAAAAACTGCAACTGGTATATCTTCTTTTCCTCTCTAAAATATCTAAGCCTCTTCGGCGAGAAGGGGTGCTGAAAGTGTGGCCATTCTTTGCACAAGAGAGAAATAACGGTTCTATTAAGACATAAAATCAGAAAAGCTCTCACATTACACAGAGGTAAATTTACTTTTCAGATTTAGAAAATGATGCTCCTTCAGAAACGCTGGATGAGCAAACGCTCCAGCAGTAACAGTGTTCCCAGCAAGTTCATTACAAACATACGGTGCTCCAAAGCAATCCCTACAACATGTTAGCAATGAATCAATCGTGGATATAATCACCTACCCGACGCAAGCATATTTGATTTGAGGTTTTCCATATTGTTCCTCGACACCTTCCACCCATTTCGGAACTATCCTATCAGCGATTGCAATATGCTTCTTCTTCCAAGCTTGATAGTCAAAATCAGGATTTGATTTGCCATCCCTATTCTTTCGATGCTTCCAAACAGGGTCCTAATCCTCTCATTTGAGAGTAGTCTCCTGAAAAAGAGGCCTCCCTCACGCCACGAAAATAGTCCAGGCCCATCACAAGGTATCCTGCTTCAGCAAAGCTGTCCATTACTAAAAGTTCATTGCTAAACAATCCCCAAGCATCTGGAAAATAAAGAAGTATGTGACCGTTTGTTTTTGGATGGCTTTGGATGCACGATATATGTTTCTACATCTGCGATCATGGAATAACATCCCTTTATGAATAAATCCGCTTAAACAACAAGCACCTGAGGGTTGTGCCAGAAAGGATTTATATCTTTTTTGTTCTGTTGATTTAGAAATGTCATGACTCTGTTCTGAGTTAGAGGCACTAGCCATAATGGTGGAACATGGGTTTCGAATTAGGTTATGAGCTGTGAGGATATTTAAAAAGAGAGAAACCTGGCTTCAGGAAGTTGACATCTTTGGTCAGCTTTCTTGACGTATGACGAAGCGTGACTTTTGATTTGGGTGGTTAAGGAGCGGAGAACGTTAATTCGAGCAACCAAGAATGGGGCGGAATGTTGAATGAGCCTTACGGAGTAGGTAAACGCTATAGTAAAGGTGATCAAGATTAAATGCACCAAGATCTAATTCATTATTCTTTTTGATCCCAGCATGAAAGAGCAAGGGTGGGGGGGAATCTCTATTTCCGCTCGAGCTGATTTTGTATCACAAATGAGACGAGACTGGGATGCAGGATTAGAGCGGATTTGAAAATAAATAATTTTGCTATGCTCTGTTGCAAGGGTATGGAAGCTTTCTGGACTTCTGTGTGTCAAAATAATCCAGAGAAAGAATAACACCCTAAACCATACTCAGCTAACAAAAGACAACCTCACTGATTGCCTCCAAAGTAATACTTTGACCAGTGAACGATGTGTCAATTTCCTTTCTCCTTAATAAAAAGCTCCAGAGAGGGTGGATACAAATTGAAAACCCTCTCGTCGAAGCTCTGAAATTATCCGATGAAGTCCAGTCAAGCGTGATTTGGGCTTTTGGTGACGTTTCGAACCAAAAGGTCATTCAAGTGGTCTTCAGCTGCTTCAGCCATTATACCTTTGTCGTGTAAATGATTTAAGACGATGCCCCGCAGCAAAGGCATTTTCTTCTCATACTTTGTTGGACCCATGAGAGCAATGACGGTCTCTATTTTATCCTCGATTCGTTCTCGCATCGCTTCTTGACCAAGATCCCAAGATCGGAGGGTAAAGTCTGGGTGAACGAGAGCCTTGCTTCATTAGTCCACATATGAGGGAAATGGCTATCAATAAACATACCGCCAAGTAAGCAATTAATTCATCTATGAGGTCTTTCATCCATTCCTTGTATTCTCTCTGATCATCCTCAGCAGTCGGGAGGGGTTTCTAATGCGGTATATCAATAAACACCGTTCCACTAGGTCGACATGACTTACTGGGGTTCTCTCTGGCTCGGGATCTAGCTTTCTACTTTGTGGGGGATACATCGTGCGTTTCGGTAGAGGCTCTAGCTCGTTCCATGACAGGAACTCGTCCACTTCGCGATCGTATGCCTCAATAGAGAATGGATCAGGGCTACTTATGGGATCTTCTGACTGAGAATCGCCCTTGCTCAATTCTGCAGGGGGGGCTGAAGTAACATCACCGAGCATAGCCAAAGAGGACGTAGGAGCAGACGCCGGAAGAGAAGACTGGTCTGAAAAGTGTCGAGCCAAAGGATCTCGAGGGAGAAGGCGATGCTGCGGGGGGTTCGTCTTGTTCCGTTGACCCGCTTTCATGTCAGACTTGTCTCTTCCTTCACCCGGGAAGGGCACTGCTGGAGAATTCGTTACTGAAGAAGGCCGGTCCCCCAATTTTGTATGACCATCAACATCCACATTGTTTGCAGGCCTGCTATTCGCGTCTTCTTCTTCAGCATCCTCAATTTTTATCCACGTTCCCTGATTCTTCGCCTTCTCCGAAGCAGCCATCTCCTTTTCGCTTGCATTCTGTTTCTCTTTCCTCACGTGCCTGCTTGTACCAGGGCTTAACGGATAGCCTGCTCCTTGAACTGAAGATCTCTCCCTTGACATTGGTAGTCTGGACTGACGTAACTGGTAAGTCTGGATTTGATAAGGGGATACAAAACGTCCTAAATGTATAAATCGAGAGAAGCAAGCTGCCTTAAACGGGTGTTGCAAGTAAAATGTAGTCGGTTACAATGTGGTAGAATATTGGACTCGACATCAAGAAATAGCATTTGTAGTCAGTCCATTGGGAAAGAGCTAACCTACTGGAAAGAGCGAAGGGGCTTGGGTAGAATTCAGTAGTGAAAGGAGAAAGCTTGACTTTGATTACCTCTCCATGAACAATGCTGCCTTTAGAAGGAGTGGGACTTATAGTTTAAAACAAATATTGCCTATCTAATGGCGAGAAACAGACAAATGGACAAGATTGTAGATCAAAGGCATCAGCAAGCTATGGAGAATTGAGAAGTCCTAGCGTAATAGGAGAATTTGTAGAATTTATAGTGAATATGAGATCTGTCAGAGGAGAAGAAAGTGCTCATGAACCTCCAGCGTGATGGGAAAAGGAATCAGGCAGTTCAGAGCAACCAATGAAGATTAGGGGAAGCTATACTGTCTCCTAGGATATCAATTTAGGTTGATGTGAAGAAACAGTCAGATTTGGACGAGATGCATTCGGACAACCTACTGGACGTGACATTGCAAGTGTAAGTGAACATGCTGAAAGAAGGCGACAATACAAAAAAGAAAGACTTTCCACAGGAACGAGACGAATATAATCTGGGGAAGACATACTTTAGGAGGAGAGGGGGAAGGTTAACTCTAGCCGAAGAACGATGTCATGCTGCAGGGATGGGCTTGGCGCCTTCAAAAATGTAGAGCTCCCTCGTCCGACCATTGGGGAGTTACTGTCATTCACAATATGAATATGGCTCGATGATCAATCTCGATTTTCCTACGGCTGGATATGGCTGGCAAGAGAGTCCTAGATCTAGTGGCGCTCTTCAATGCCTCGCGCGGTGTTGCACGAAAGCATATCGCTCTGACGACAAGGCGAGTGGAAGTATACAACAAGACATCAACCTTGGCTGCTACGGTACGGTCTCAAACAGACAGGCTTACGGAAACAGCAAAAGCTGCATCGTTTCTAGCTTCGCGACTCAACGAGAAAGCGCCAGCATGGGCTTCGGAAGCTGAAGAGGGCCCGTCGAGCAGGCCATCGCGAGACAGAGATCCTATACCTAGCAGAGAATCCACAGAAGGCAAGGCCCCCGCATCCGAGTCAAAGACCGGTTTGGAACAGGACCATTTCTATGAGAGATCAAAGAAGAATTCCACGGTGGATACACCACCAACACAGGACCTACATGTTCAGCAAGAAAAAGCTGGTCGCTATCCCCTTCCAGATGGCACAATTCCTCCTCAAGAATCCGATTTGAACATCCCTACTCTCAATGATGATGTTGTTTCTACCCGACCTCAAGATGAGTCTTCGAAAAATCCTCTGAATACAGACGGTCTCCGCCCAACATCCTCCAACAAATCTTCTATACCTATTCCCCACTCAAAACCTCTCCCTGCGAACGCCGCCAGAGCCAGCCAGCGGCAGTCTGAGCAACAAATACCCTCAAAGACAGCAGGTTCATTAAAGGATTCTGCTGGAGAGCGTCTCAACGCAGGCTACGACGAAGATAGCTTCTATCAAAAGTCTGGGCACGCTTCACCTACGCTTTCCTCTTTGCCTCGAGTTAAGATACCAAGGCATCCGTCAGATACGCAGGGGGGTGGCATCATCCTACAAGATTCTTCTCTGAACTCTGACTCTTTCTATACTGCGGGTAAACTTCTGGGATCGGTTTCTATCCCATCTGTGGAAGCGATCCCTGAACAAGATCAAGTTCTAGAGGGCATTAATACGGATTTGTTTCATAGTCCTCGCGTTGCAAGGATGCTAGGGGGTAAGACTCAAGGGATAGGCAAAAATAATCTGCAAATGCAGGCCTCTAGGGGTACCCCTATTGACCAGACAACATTGGCCGAGAACAAGGATCAGGATACATTTAATGTCCTCAATTCTTCTCAGAGGGAACCGAAAAGCCCGGTGCATCAGCTAATTTCTAAGCAGAACGCTTCTGCTGATTTAGATGGAGATATTGAAAAGTTTGCTGATGACATCTCCAAGGAGACCAACCGCGAATCGATTAAGGTTAAAACTCCTGCTCAGTCTATTGGTAGCATTTAATACTGATTGCTGGGAGTGATCTAGTCTCAGGTAGATAAGCCACAAGCAGCTCCTTATGAGCTAAGAGAATCTAAAGTTCCATCATCGAGACTTGGAAGATTATGGAATTACAGTGGTCTTGCTGCTAGTATGTTTGGGGGAGCAATCAGCGAAAGTCTTCGCCGTGTGAGTGGAAGTGGTGGGGAGGGATCGTACATGCTCAGTGCTGGCAATATGGATAGGCTGGTGACTAAATTGTCACGAATGAGAGGTGCAGCTCTGAAGCTGGGACAGATGATAAGCTTTCAGGATTCAAAGATGCTTCCTGGGCCCATTCAAGAAGTCCTGCAGAGGGTTCAAGATCGTGCCGATTATATGCCAGCTTCACAGCGCAATAAAGTTCTTGCATCCAACCTAGGATCTGAATGGCGTGAGCTCTTTTCCAGCTTCAATGAAAAGCCACTGGCTGCTGCGTCAATTGGGCAAGTTCACAGCGCTACTCTCAAGTCAAATGGAGCACGGGTGGCTGTAAAAGTCCAGTACCCTGGTGTGGCAGACTCCATTGATTCGGATCTCAACAATCTGGCAATACTACTTACCGCGTCTCGCCTCTTACCTAAGGGCTTGTTTCTTGATAAGACAATTTCAAATGCTCGAACCGAGTTGGCTTGGGAATGTGACTACATTCGAGAAGCCGAGTGTGGACTTCGTTTTGAGGAGTTACTTGCTGATGAGAAAGGCGTCTTTCGTGTGCCCAAGGTTTATTCTGAGGCATCGGGAAAGCAGGTTCTCACTATGGAATTCATGGATGGGGTTGGCGTAACCCGAGTTCAGAATTTTTCACAAGAGCAAAAGGATTGGATTGGTACTCAGATCTTACGACTCTGTCTTCGAGAAATTACGGAATTCAAATACATGCAGACGGATCCAAACTGGACCAACTTTCTGTACAATGCCGCAACAAATCAGCTGGAGCTTTTGGATTTTGGAGCGTCCAGAGAGTATCCTGAAGAATTCATCACCAAATATTCGAAGCTACTAGCAGCAGCTAGTCACTCGGATAAAGATACCGTGCGAGCCCTTTCTGTTGAGCTGGGTTATCTGACAGGACATGAGTCAAAAGCTATGCTCGATGCTCACATCGCTTCAGTACTTACCCTTGCCGAGCCCTTTTTAGATTCATCACCAGAGGTATATGATTTCTATGACCAGACGATTACAGATCGGGTCAAGGCATTGATTCCGGTGATGATTAGAGAGAGGCTTGCGCCGCCGCCAGAAGAGACATATAGTCTTCATCGAAAATTGAGCGGAGCCTTCTTACTCTGTGCCCGATTGGGCAGTCGTGTACGATGTCGAGAATTGTTCCAAAATAGCATGGCCAAGGCTGGTCTGATCTGATCCATTGTAACATAGCTGAGTGCAGAGTAGATAAGATAGCATGTAATAATGTATATTCCCAACTCAGAAAGTCTGCGGCACAAAATTCTTGGTATCATTGCATTTGTCGTTAATTTTATAACTCGATGCCTCTTCTTGCAAATGGCATTTTCTTCTTCTCTTTTCCTTCGACCTTCTTCCTTCGTCTCTCAATAACCCGATCCAGCTGCTTCCCCTTAAGACCACTATACTGATCAAGCAGCACCCGCTTCTTCTGCTCAGCCTTTTTGAGGTAGAAAGGTTGTTTGCCTTGCTTCACAAGCTCTTTCTCCTCCTTTCTATGCCTATCAAGAATTTCTTGCTCCCTATCCTTACGTATCTGAGCCTTCTTCCTTGACTCCATCGACATCAACGTACGCTTCAACTTCCCTTTAGCATCCTCATCCTTTGTCGTCTTAATCGCATTCTTCAATTCCTTCATCTCATCCTCCTGATACTGATCTAGAAATGCATATGCCCGTCTGGTCTTCGATTCATCCACGGGCCCTGTCAAAGGCTCAAATCTAGGATCTCGGATTTCGCGCTTTGTAACTGGAACGACCTCCCGTTTTCGAGAGACGGCTTTCTTGCTTGACATTTCGGTAGGAGCGTGTTTGCTTGATCGATTGAAGTCGCAGCGATCCTTTCTACCCGCTTTCCGTTCCAAGGCTTCATTGTCCTCCCATATATCCCCATCTCGATTAGGATTCTTATGGCCCAGTTTCGTAGTCCTTGTAGGCTTCCCCAATGTTGCTTGTGCTTTGGCTAATGCGCCGAATGATATTAACGATACAGCTTGAGGACTTTCTGACTCGGAAGAATCTGACTGTGAGAAGTATTAACCAAAACTGCCTGTAAGGGATCAAGAAATAGAAACCTCATCATCCTCGTCTGAATTGTCGGACTTGGCTGGCCCCTCCCTTTCAGTATCCGGACCTTCCTCAGCTGAAGATTGCTCGGAAGCAGCAGACTCAATTTCCTCGCTGGGTTCTCTCCTAGCTCTTACGCGACGCTGAAGGCTCTCTTCGAGAGATTTCCGCTTCATGGAAGACATATTGCTGGGATCCTGATAATGGGTTAAGAAAAGTTGAGATGTTGAAATGATCTGCATGGTGCTAGCCTTGATTTGCTGCATTTCAATACGGTGACGACCGGCAGTTAGATTTGTGTAACTTTTCCTTCTGGCCGCATCTTTCACGTTCAAAGTGAATCTCTTTATGTTTATTTCACGTAGCGGCCTTAGATCTCATGGCTACGCTTCGAATATTTCAAAGTTCTCTCTTGAATTTTCAACTCACGTACGCTCATCCAAAGCAATGAACTCCAACTCCCTATCATCGCGGTCGCCGCCCTCGCAGGCAAAGCAGGTCGGGGATAATCTAACTTCAATCAAACATCCATTTGTCAGAGCCAGTGGACAGCCTACCATGAGAGGCGTTCAAGTCGTGGCGGACAGCTTGATGCAAGTTTCATTAGCCAACAATACAAACCCTTCCTCCAACTCGGTGCAGCCTGCACAGCAAGGCGCATTGTTAAAGGTCGCTACTGATTCACTACCTCGTCGACAACCTCAACAATGGCGAAGGAAGGTAGAGAGAGTTAGAGACGAGAAGAACGCTCCTTCAAAAGCCTCAGGAGGTATCCCGAATGCCACTACCGAATACATTCGACTTTGCAGCATCCCACCCCAGCCCTTAGAAGAACCTAAGAATCTCCTCGTTGTCATCGATTTGAATGGCACTCTCCTCTACCGACCTTCTAGAATGGACCCCACAAGATTTGTCATGCGCCCCAACGCTCAACTGTTCTTGAAGTACTGCCTTGAAACGTTCACCGTCGTCATCTGGTCCTCAGCCAAGCCAGAAAACGTTCGGGCCATGTGCGACACAATCTTCACTCCCGAGTTCAAGAATAAAGCTGTGGCAATATGGGCGCGTGACAAGTTTGGTTTGTCCCGAGATGATTACAATAAGAGGACGCAGTGTTACAAGAGATTGACAAAACTCTGGGGAAATTCCACTATTCAGGCTTCTCATCCTAACTACAATATGTCTGGTCGATGGGACCATACAAACACCGTTCTGATAGATGACTCCATCGAGAAAGCACGCTCTGAGCCACACAATCTTATCGAAGTGCCGGAGTGGTCTGGTGATCAGTATGATCAAGTCTTGCCTCAAGTTCATGATTATTTGAATTACTTGAGTATACATTCAAGTGTGGGTTCGTGCTTACGAGCCCGACCTTGGAAGCCTTCTCTTGCAGGCCCATCCCCTCCTCGTGCCCCTATGCCGCAATGATTGGACTAGATGTACGCCCTGCGCTGATCTGCTCTGCTTAGCGGCTGAGTGCTCTCCCTTGAAAACCGTCGCAACCTCACGCTCAGGATTCGAGGCAAATTGTAAGTAGTGCATCGACGATTTGATCTGGATATTTTGCGCAATGCTGACAATGTTACAGAGCGGGACTAATTTTCATCAGGGTCAGAGAATAGTGGTGACTGCTCCATTCCTTTACAATTTTTTCACGTATGAAGATACCCAATAAACTGTACCAAGCGTATATGCAGCACGGAGTTCACGTTATAGAAGAGGACATGGGACAATGGTCTAGTGCTTGCATTCCAGTACCAGTAAGCTAGTTACAATGAATCAAGCCCTTTCTCATTACCATTGAATTCATAATCATTCAGCTCATTTTTCATTCCCAGTGCTAAAGCCATCGTAAAGAAATGCATGCATCCAGAGCCTAGTATCTACTTGAAGACCTTGCCATCAGCCCATTGATATTCCTTGCCGTTGACAGTGACTGGTTTCTCCCAAGTCCATTGCTCGTTGACAAACTCCTTGTCCTCCGGCTTCGTTGGGTCAAGCTTGGTGAACTCGTAACTCTCGTAATCAGGGGCGACGTCAAAGGCCGGGAGAGCTTCTTGGCCACGGATGACGAAAGCGCCCTTGATAACGGAATCGTCCTTAACACCATATACCGAAGCACAGCCAAAGATGTACTTGCGGGAACCCTCGAGACGAGCGAAGAAACCACCGATCAAGTTAGAGGTCATAAAAATCTGAGTAAGCTCATCGTTGTACTTATAGTCCACCTTCCACAATGAGTACTCGTCAGCCTTGAAGTTCTCCCAGAACCATTTGAGAGCATCAGGAGTATCATTGTTGGAGTATTGACGCTTCCACTCATCAAGGACTAAGGTTGGTTTGGGGAGAGCCTCGAGAGGGTGCTTTGGCTTGGGAGCCGCAGGAGCCTCTTCTTCGTCCTCTTCAACTTCCTTGGCCTTTGGCTTAGGAACCGCCTTGGGAGCGGCAGCCGCCTTCGGTTGCTCTTGCTTCTTTGGTGGAGTGTACTTGATAGCCTCGTCGATGAACGAAAGCTTGTCAACAACCGCAGAGTAGATGGGCTGGTTGTAGACAGTCTCATACCAACGAGTTACGTTAGGGTTCTCAGACCGCCACTTCTTGTCGAAGAAATATTGGAAGCCGCGCGAGATAATACCAGCGGCAAAGAGATCAGCAAGAGTGATACGCTCGCCAGCTAGGTATGTGTTGTGAAGAAGGTGCTCCTCGACGACGCCAACGGCCTTGAGAGCAGCCTTTGACGAGTCCTCGACACTCTTCTTGTTGTAAGGGTCACGGCCCAAGATAGGACGGAACCAACCGCCGAGTGTGGGAAGAACTTCGGAGTTGAAGAAAGACATCCACTTTAAGATAGAAGCGTAGCTACGTTGCGATTAGCTTGGTCGAAAGTAAAGAGGGTTAGTAACCTACTCTTGCTTTGTCTTGCCAAGTAGGGTGGTCTTCTCATTTTGGGAGGTGACTATTGCATCGTTAGTTGAGCTCTAGGCAGGATCAAAAACAAATATGGTAGAAATAGAGATGCTCAGAGTCTAATTAATATAATCAACACGGATGATTAAGACAGGGATAACTGTTGACTTTTTTTCATCATAGCAATAGTCGAGGGGGAAGAACTATATCGTACTGTTGCCGACATATAGCAACAAAATGATTTCACGTACTGTAGATTGCGATAGCGACACACTCGTGGAGGGTGTAGCCATCAGCGCCAACAAAGGTTGGGACCTTTCCGAGCTTGTTGATCTTGAGGTATTCGGCGGAGACGCCCTTAGCAGGCTCGGTCTCAACAATCGTAAGTTCGACGTTGTTTGCTTTTGCTACTGCCTTAATGGCAGTAGAGCGCGGGTTGCCCTGAAGTGAAGAGTTAATTTCATATGTACTTAGACGGCTATTTTCTTTAAGGCTCGAGTGATTAAGCTCCAGGACGTAGATTAGCATACCGGGTAAGTGTAGAGGGTTCCAAATGGTGCCATGATTGCGGTTGTGTCTCGACTATTAAGATCTGTGACGAGACGTTGTGTCGAGGCTGAGAGAATGAGTCGAGCAGAAATATTTGCAGGCGGTTGTGGGGCTGGGAAAACAGCTAAACTTTATCTGTCTTAGCTCGTTCACGTGCCTCGAGAACTTCCAGAATCGAGCTCCAAACTTCAGTATCGCGACATGAAAGCACTTCCGCCTTGATGGCATCTAACATCAAGCTAGGAAGGCTTCCCATTGGCCTGAGGGAAGGCCTTCAATGTCTACATTATCCTCGACTGGTTGTCTCAAAACCTTTGCGACCACGGGTCCTCCTTAATGCATCTCGGAAACAATTTTCTACCTCATCTCAATTGCGCGCTGGAATTGCTGCCCCCGAAATTAAGTTCAAGAATGAGGGCAGAGAGGGAGAAGATGGAGAGGAGCCTGTCTTCTATGCTCGACTTGTTCCCGACTCTCCTTCATACTTCACCGGGAAGCCTGCCTTTACCGATGATCTCCTTAGCCTACAGCACCTCCTTCAGAAACATGCCAGCTTACCCGTTGTCAAGCCAGAGGAAGCACCTCGAGTAGCATGGAGGACGATTTCTGAATACCGAAACAATCTGGGTGAACCAATCAGAGCTTCCAAGTACCAAAAAATCGTCGCAGTTCTACGCAGACTCAATCTCATTCATCCATCTCTTATGCCAGCAGAGGTTACCGCTTCACTGAATGAGTACAGAAGGGATATTGACCCTTTCCGGAACACGCCCAAAATTCCTCCGATTCAAGGCGGCATAGCTGTAGGTGGCGGACGCCGGAAAGCTTCCACCGCGACAGCTCATGTAGTGGAGGGGACTGGAGAAGTATTGGTCAATGGGAAGACACTCGCAGAAGTATTTGGGCGGATACATGACCGGGAGAGTGCTATATGGGCTCTGAAATGTACAAACAGGATCGACAAATACAACGTATGGGCTCGCGTGAGCGGAGGGGGAACTACAGGGCAAGCTGAGGCTATAACCTTGGCTGTAGCGAAGGCCCTACTTGCTCATGAGCCGGATTTGAAACCAGCTTTGCGAAGAGGTAAGCTCAAAATACGCTCACAATCATCCATAAGACCAATTGGTCCTTTTGCTTCTAACTTGTTAAAGAATGCTGCTAATGTTTTGCTACGTAGCCGGTTGTGTGACTCGTGATCCAAGGGCAGTGGAGAGGAAAAAACCTGGACATGTCAAAGCGAGAAAAATGCCGGCATGGGTCAAGAGATAGGAGCTTCATGTTGTGCATGTATGTGTGTACTATATCAAAATGTTGTACTCGCCAAAACCTCGTCGGAATGTTTAACAGAGCTTCTTGAATTGCTCCTCAGTTGTGCCTGCTCTTGTTTTCAAACCCCGATTCTGTTGTCTCGACCTCCGTAGAATTGGCTATTGGATCTGATTATCAAGTGATCAACACGACAGCTCAGAATTCTAATTTTGTGGATTTACAGTACTCTATCACAAGGGCTCAAGTAAGGCGTCCTGATCATGGTTAAGGACCACTTGAAATCCAATTGATGTTTTTAAACAAGTTAGGGCCTACTAGTCTACTAGTATCACGAAGGGCAAAGAAGGCATACAATGTGCAATCACTCAAATACAATGAATCTCAATCTGCACCGATGACCACCATCCCACCATCCCAAGCTTATTGTTCCAGGGAGATTAAGATTTGCTTTCTCCTTCCCTTCCCAGCAGCCATCATCAACCCCTGTCTCTAGCCCCATGTCGATCCCCAAATACCACCATCCATTCGCACCCACACCAATAATTGCCATATTAAGACAACCCAAAGAAGGCTTGCCACCTTCCTTGTGTCAAGCCTCGTCTGACTTTACCAATGATCATCCGACCCACGTCCATGGCTACAGGATTCCCAGCTGCTGCACGTCTCGACGCCCCACGATCTAAATCTAAAAGGGAAGTCAAAAAATGATCTTCCCCGATGGGCCGATGTCACTCTGACGTGTCACAAAGCCCTGTGGTGAAAGCCTCATATCAGGATCAACAGGGTATTTCAAATACAGCGGTAGATATCTGAACCCAAAAATAGATTCGAGATATTGGGTGAGGCCGGATTTGGGATACTTTACGCACAGACTTGCTGAAATTCTTGTAGATCAGTTATATCTCACATTTGATCGTCTGATACGTAGTATTGTCTGATTCACTGTGGTCTGATCTGCTACCGTGTTATGCATCGTTGTCTATCTGTCAGCCTGATATATCTAAGTATTGTTTTTTTTTTAATTCTTTAACTGCCAAGTAACGACAGCTCATGATTGCGCGGTCTAATGGATCTCGTCTCCGAAATCTTTGAGATCGTGGGAGGGTTGGATCTCGGAAGGGACGTTCCGTTCTGGTTTTGGGCCAGATAAATGTTTTGTTTTGTTTGTTTGTTTATTTGTTTATTTATTTATTTCTTTGTTTGTGGCGTTCTAGATTGAGCTGAAGAAGAAGCATCTCCGAAGGATGCAAGATGATTTTCTTCTTCTCGATATGTACAAACATCTAAATCTACAATATGTACCTTGTACTTGTACAAGAAGCAGACGCTGCTTTAGCAGCTCTTGCAAAATCCCACGAACTCCAGCTTCAACAAAGGTTGCGACAAGTTCGCCCTTGTGATTTACCTCTACCATCATCTCGTTGTTATTTTTCCCTGCCAGAGCCCATTCTCCCGCCGGAGTATGCCCATTGCCAACCATCGTAAATGCTATCAATGCAAACCCTCCAACACCTTATTAATAAACCAGCCTAGTAGAGACATATCGTGACACCCAACAACGTGAAGAAAACGCTAAAGCGAGGACATGGTATATTTAAACAAATCTCAAATCAAAGGATGAAAGAAAATTGTTTTAAGGTGGCGCTCGTCCGATTCCAGGGTTTTGAAGGTCGGCACCACCATTATCAACTCCCTCTATCGACTCTTGAAGATCTAAACATTCCATAAGAACTGCAAAATTTAGTGAGCCTCTGTTTTGGGAATACCATGGAATGACCAACCCTGTATTATCTGCTCCTCTGCAACCCCTAATTGATAGTCAACAAGACCATATTTCTCGATGAGATCACACATCCGGATGAGATCTTTAGCCATCTTATTGATGAATTCTTGACTCATGAGGCTTTGTTGGGGCTGCAGTCGCTGGCCCGATTCTAAGATATCCTTTTGTTTCTGAAAAATGCTGAGCCAAGCAGTATTGAACTCGCCCCAGAGCTTTATTCGATCGGCGTGAAGGTTCACCTGGTCTACAATAAGGCCTTATCAGAGATCATTAGTGTACAAGATCCGACAGAAGAAATGGGGTCATACCGAGCTCTGTTACATGTCCCAGTAGCCATTCCGACACTTCGAGAAGTGAAAGGCTCGCTTCTGCTAGACGTCCATTTATAATGTTCTGAAAAATCTCCTTCAGAGCCCCTAAGTATTGGTTGTGTGCAGCTTCCATTCCCGGGGCCGCTTGTTGGTAATCCCCCTCTTCCACAATCTCTGGGGCATTTTGAGACATTCCCCCCATAGCTATGTTTCCAGCGAAACCTTGTTGAAGTAGTGGGCCCCGGTCTGCAGGACTTGGTTGATGCTGCTGGTAGACGGATGAAGAGCTCGAAGAAGCGTGGTGCTGCAGTCCTGGTGGGCCAGGTGCACTGGTCGGCTCGTTTGGGAAATAAGGTCCTGCAACGTCCGACAACATCTGCATGGCTGCGGGTTGCCGTGCTTGGAATTGCGGATTAGAGTCGTAGACTGCATTTTGTGGTGCTTGTTGCGAGACATTGTAAATCAAATCGGGGTTATAAGTGGTAAAGTTCTGCTGCTGTCTTTGATCTTGCGGGTACCCGGGTTGGTACTGCATGGGAGTCGGTGTTGCCGTGAATGAAGACGCTGAGTCCGGATAATAACCAGAATACGCCGTCGTGCTTCCCGTTCCCCTGCTGGTGGATGATGAAGTGGTGATTGGTGGAGGACGATATCTCTCCGAGGAGGAGCTGAGGAAGCCGCGGGTCTGGTTTTGGTCTGCATTAAATCTGGGGTCTGGTGCTGGATATGGCGGTTCATTCTGCCTTCTTCTGCGGCTATTGTCGTCCATACCACGCTCGAAGGATGCGACCTGGCCTACCAACAGCGAATCGAGTCGATGCGCCGCCGGCAAAGGAACTGGTGTGGAGTAGAGGAGTGCCAGCTTGTTGGATTTCTGAGCTTCAATCTAATACTGGATCCTCAAGCTTTCATACCCACACACAACGTCGTGGGTTGGTGCAGGGCGATCTTTCTCTGGTCTATCAGTCAACGGAGGTCTCAGGCGCAAGAAACGGGCGAGGGGTGTACCTGGAAAATTCAAGGACAGAGGATGAGAGACAACGACGTATTATATTCACTATGACTGGAGGTCGTCCTTGAAGTGACCAGGTGGACGCCGGCAACTAATTATCCAACAAATTTCAACCTTGGCGCCACCAAAAGCGTTGTATGGCGTCTTGTTTGGCGCAGAACGCTCAGATTTTGGGTTGACAATAGCCCAAGTTTCGTTCGAGGTAGAGAATCTGCACGAACACCGCGTGTATTGGCTTACTGAGTTGTCAACAAATCGTCGTCATTTGTTGCGGGGTCTATCCTTGATGCTGTAACAAGCAAGTTCCCTGCGGTATCTCTGCCTTTGTAGGGCAAGCGGCACCAGGGTATCAAAATGTGCCGGAGTCCAACAATGTCTCCGATTCTGAAGGTCCCGGCCGTCGAGCCGAGAGAGAGGTGTTGAATATGTCAATCCACTTGGTGGTTGATGCTAAGTGGGGAGACACAACTCAGCCCTTTCGACTTGATAGTGTGTTTCGCCAAGAGGGCTTTTCTAATGAATGGACAACAGGGCGATGGAAAGGGAAGCCCACCAGATGGCCGATGCTTCAGGTATAAGAACTCGTTGTGGCTGACTCCAATCTCACAGGAGCAGGTAGGAGGTGCCTAAGTCAGCACCAGAACTAAGAGTCGCATGAAGTGAAACACTGAGTTCGAGCAGTCATTGATGGTCATGCGCGCCTGAACGAGTAACTTCCGCCAGGCGCAATGAGGTTGGGATAAAGTTGGAGGAGGAGTAGGTCGAAGGCTACCCACGGCGGACAGACGTCAGGAGTATCAGCTCTCTTCGTCTCTGGACTCCACGCCGTTGTGAATGATCTAGGGCAAGGTAGGGGGGGGGGGGGGATGGAAAAGGTGGGGCCCTGTGGGGGGGCGAAAAGTAGATGGGGTGGGGGTGGGTTCGAAGCCTACGAATATTTAGGGCCTTTAGGG
>Ga0182030_10002961_pt1 | contig 36172 bp, 28 predicted proteins | sample 812S3MmetaG_FD_121299 | JGI IMG/M metagenome (GOLD analysis project Ga0182030, IMG submission 121299) | Permafrost microbial communities from Stordalen Mire, Sweden - 812S3M metaG (Illumina Assembly) | ecosystem: Environmental > Terrestrial > Soil > Wetlands > Permafrost | place: Sweden...
CTCGGGATTGCATTTGTTGACTTTTTGTTTTGAGTCTCGAACGCACTAGACTTTTTCTTGGACTCAAAATCTATCGACCTCACGGTCATGTCGGTTCAAGTCCGACCTCGGGCACCATTTTTTCGACTGACGAATCACTTTCAAAACCCTTCAAAATCATTGTCCCCAGCGGGATTTAAGACCCTCGTTCGAATTAATATTTGGACGGGGGTCTTTTTTTGAAGTGCCGGTTAGTGACGGTTAAAAACGGCAAAAAACGGTTATCAATGACACGCAATGACACGAATAAGACATGGGGGGTCAATAGACTTTTCAGGTTTTGCGTCTTTATGAAACGGGAAGGGAAGGTATAATGGCTTTCATGAACAGGAAAAACGTCTTAACACTCATCAAGAAAATCGAAGCCCTACCGGCTGAGAAAATAAACGAAGTCGAAGATTTCGTCGAGTTCTTGGGCCATAAGGGGACAGACAGACAATTAACCAGGGCAGCGTCCAAACTCTCTGAAAAGTCGTTCGCCAAGGTCTGGGATAACCCCGAAGATGCCATCTACGACAAGCTTTGATTTCGGGGATGTTCTCCTAGTCCCTTTTCCTTTCTCCAACCAAACCGCTGTGAAGAAACGCCCCGCCGTTGTCGTCAGCTCAAGTGCCTATAACAGCTCCCGCCCCGATCTGATAATCCTAGCCCTTACCAGTCAACCCGCCACCTCCAACGCATTCGGGGGCACAAGCCTTTCCAACTGGAAAGGGGCAGGTCTTTTGAAACCCTCTGTCCTCAAATCCTTATTAGCCACCATAGAAAAAACTTTGGTTATCCAAAAGATGGGCCGTCTGCACGCAAGCGACCAAAGAAGATTGCAGCAAGTCCTAAAAACCATTATTCAGGTTTAACGGATTGGCTTAAAATCTATCGACCGCATGGTCATGTCGGTTCAAGTCCGACCTCGGGCACCACTCTTATTAATTAAGACCATGAAAGGTTAAATTTCATGGTCTTTTTGTTATTGGACGAGGGATTGTCCGGGGCAGGGAACACCACAATAAAGTTGGACTCCTCTTTTATTCCTACGCGCCAAAAGAGGAACGTGTTATTCAAGCAATAAGAACGCAAGTGGCACGATCCCTCCCGCCGATAGCAAAGCCCACAGGACCCATCGAGGGCGGAAGAATTGAAAGGCGATCGCCAAACCCGCACTCGTGCTGAAGATGAACCCGGCTGACATCAGGAGAACAAACCCCCGGAGGGGCCAGGCCGAGGACGGGGTGGGGCCTTCGGTTAGGGTTTGCTTCTTATGGATCTTCGCTAAGACCTTTAATATTTCGGGGGCCTGGTAGCCGTTCTTCACGTCCTTATGCAAAAGGAGCGTTTGGAAAGCCCCGGTAAAAGTGAAGAAAAGCAAAGCCGGGGCGAAGAAACAGCCCAAAAGCAGGTGATAGCGGCGCATAAGGTTCATTTCGGGCCCCCCTTTTTTTTATCCCGGTTGTTTTTTTATAACCCGCTGACGACCTTAAAGTGATCGATAGTCTCGCCTTTGATGTTCTTGAAATAGAAATCCGCTTGGTTGGCCTTTCCATCGACGTTGAAAACTCCGAAAAGACAGCCGTAAGTTGCTTGCTGGTCTGACGTATAGACCTTCGCCCACCATTTTCCCTTTAGCTTTTGGGGCCTGACGCTTTTGCCTCCCAGGCCCGACACGAACGCGAAGGACTTTCCCTTGCTGAGGGTAAGCGTATCGGATTCGTCCGCCACGGTTTGATGGGTAAAGTCGCTCATGAGATAGGTGCGACTATAGGAGTGTTCATAGCCCGTGGCGATGAGGGCCCCTGCCTGACGGGCCGCCTCGTAAACGTCCCAGCCGGTCTCATCCTTTTTATCCCCCAACTGCATTAGGTGCTGGTTCTTGTGCCAACTGCAGATTCTCCAACGGGACGGGTCGTCCTTGAATTGGGCTTTGATATAAGCGGCATGTCCTTCCCCAATGGTTTCCGGAGCCAATAAAAGAATATGGATGCCTTTATAGTAGATGGATGATTTCGCGCCCAGATCACCGGTCCATTGGATACCCAGCCGGTTACACCGGTCCTCCAGGAGTTTTTGGTAACCCTGGGGCCCGGCCCACATCTTGACGTCGTGATTTCCGACGCAGCCGATATAGGGGATATCCGGACCCAGGATGTCGTTGAACTGTTTTTCCCAAGCGAGAGGAACGTCCGCGTAGTCAAAATCGCCGGAATGGATGACCAGATCCGCGCCTTCGGCTTTAATGAGTTGCAGGACCTTCTGGGCGCCATCTCCCAATCCTTGGTCGCCGATGAAGGCGATCTTTAAATTGTTCGGGGTGGGGGTTTGCGAGTAAACATTCGAAGGACCCGCCAGACCCAAGGCCAGAAGTACGGACCAAAAGAAAAAAACGACTGTCTTCAGATTTCTCATCGGTTTTTCTCCGTTTTAGATGAAATGGCGCTATATCGGCTCCGGAGACTCATAGAAGGCTTTGACGGCTTGGTCGCCGGATCAACGCCGCTCATTGTATCGACCCTCCCTCCAGTCTTTTGTAACATCTAGGCCAAGATTACATGAAGGATATCGTTGGCTTGGATGAAGAAACCTTCATCCAATGGAAACCACTTGGATATCAGGTGTTAACCCGGCGGAAACATCAAAAGATCAAGAATCATTCAAATTCTCCAGGAGTGAAAAAATGAAAAACCCCCGAAGTGTCTTCGTGGTTCTCTGCGTGTTGGGACTAATCACAGCCGTTGGTCTCCCATCGCCAGTCCTTGGCAAGCCTGCTGCACAGAAAGTATTCGAGTCCCTCCCTCCCTCGGGTGACGCCCAGGTCGCTTCCTATGAAATCCCAAAAGCCCAGGAACCCAAACTCAACAAGAAACAACTTCTTTCCCTCCTGCGAAAAAATATCAAGTATGTATTTGTCCTCTACCAGGAGAATCGATCATTCGACCATTACTTCGGAACCTTTCCCGGCGTGGAGGGGATCTATTCCCACCCGGCCAGCCTGACCCCGGGCTTTACCCAGACCGTTGAAAATCCTGACGGTACGATTGAGCAGATCCAGCCCTTTCGCATCGGGCCCAAGGAATACGGAGCCGACCTGGACGACGTGGGCCACGGCCACCTTTTGATCACCCAAAAGATGGATGTGGCGGATGGTAAACCATTGATGGACAAGTTCGCCCTCTCGGAAGAGATGAAAAAATTCCCCACCGGGCTGCCCACCCTGCAGGCCAAGCAATTCGGCGAGATCACCATGGCCCATCTCGACGGCGAGACCATCCCCTTTCTCTGGCGCTACGCCAACCGGTTCGTTATTTTCGATCGCTTTTTCCAATTGATGGTCGGCCCCTCCACTCCCGGCAACCTTTCCATCATCGCCGCCCAAAGCGGGCAAACCCAAGGCGTCCTTCATCCCGAGCAAATGGAAAAGGATTACGGCAAAAAAGGCGCGGGCGAACCGGTCCTCAACAGCTCGGACCCCTACTGGGGTTCCCCGGAGGACACCCAGTCCGCAAAGAAAATGCCCGTGAACCCGAAGGACTTCTCCAAAAAGAAACAGGACGATGTCGCCTACAACCAGACCTACGCCACCCTTCCTCTTTCCCTGGCAGGCTCGGCGGCTGAAAGCCAAACCTCCGAGGACCCGGAGAAGGAAACCGACCTCGAGGACCTGCAAGACGACGTGGCCTATTTGCATCAAAAGGGGAGTAAGGCGGTTTCCTGGGGCTGGTACCAGGAAGGCTTCGGAGAGCCCATCCCCGGCGGGGAAGACCCGACCGACGCCGAGGGGGTCCATATGTCGTATGTCACCCACCATAACGGTCCGCAATATTTCGGTTACATCGTCCACAGCCCCGCCATGGCTGACAGCCTCCATGACCTGAGGGACTTTATGCCCGCCGTCGCGAAGGGAGCCCTTTCCCCCGACGGGGGAGTGTATTACGTGAAGGGCGGTTACCGGAACCTGCTAGGGCTTAAACCGGCCAACCCGGACACGGCGTCCCAGAAAAAGTACCTGGGGGATGACGACCATCCGGGCGGTTCTGATTCCCAGATCAGCGAGGCCATGCTGGCCAAGGTGATCAACACTATCGCCACGAGCCAATATTGGAACAACTGCGCCATTGTTATCGCCTGGGACGACGAAGGCGGTTTCTACGACCACGTTCCGCCTCCCCTGCGCGTCTTCGGCCCGGATAAGGAAGCCATCAGCGACGGACCCCGGATTCCCTTTTTGCTGATTTCACCCTACGCGAGGGCCCACGCGGTCGTGCATGAGACGGGGGACCATGGTTCGGTGGTCAAGTTCGTGGACGAGGTTTTCGGGCTCACTCCCCTTGCCAAGCTTCCGGACGAGATGAAAGGCCGGAAACTCGGAAAGAAAAACCTGGGGCAGAATAATTGGGGGCCGGACGACGATATTACTCCGGATGTTTCCGACCTGGTGGCGGCCTTCGATCCGGCCCGCCTCAGCGGCGCGGTCTCGATCCTGCCGCCTGATTACGCCATCATTCCCGATGCCATCGTGACGAAACTTCCGAAAGAGAGCGGGTTCGGCTTGAAGGAGATCGGGGTCACACCCGTCGACCAGACCCTGGGTGTCCCGAATCCCGTCCCGGCCGACTTCGACCCCCGGCCCCAGACCAACCCAACGCCCGCCGCCACCCGCCCCCCCTCTTAAGGAAGGAAAAGAAACCACATAAGCCTTTCCTCTAACTGCTAAAGCACCCCTCACCCTGCCCTCTCCCTCAAGGGGAGAGGGTTTGTTTACCAGCATTGATAAGTGCATCGTTTAGGTTGTTTATATAGAGCCGGTCATCCCGTCCAGGAGGACCTTTTAGGGAATTCTAGGAAATAGAAGGATCACGGTCGTTCCTTTGGCGGGTTCACTCTGGATCTTCACGGTTCCGCCATGCAGTTCCATGATGCTTTTCACGATGGAAAGCCCCAGTCCGGTTCCTCCGGAGGAAGAGGAGCGCGAGGGGTCCACCCGGTAAAACCGGTCGAAGACCCTGGAAAGCTGTTCCGGGGGGATGCCCCTTCCCGTGTCGGAGACTTCCACGCATAGGGTTCCGTCGGCGTCGGAGGCTTTTAACAATATTTTCCCGCCCGGAGGGGTGTGTTTGAGAGCGTTCTCGACCAGGTTCCCCACCGCCCTTTGGAAGAGGGAACGGTCCAGGTTCACCCTCAAACCTTCGACAGCTTCCACCCGAAGGGCCAGGCCCCATTCACCCGCCGAGGGGCCGTAAAAATCCTGAAGAAGATCCAGTTCTTTTTTCAAATCCAAATCCTCCCGCTGGATCTGGGTTTCTGGGTTTTCCGCCCGCGCGAGGAAAAGCAGGCTGTCGATCAGATTCGAAAGCCGGTGGTACTCCTCCAGGGAAGAACCCAGCAGGTCCTGGTATTCCCCGGGTCCCCGCTCCTTGCTCAAAACCACTTCCGCTTCCCCGCGCAGGTTCTGAAGCGGCGTCCTCAGCTCGTGGGCGATATCGGAACTGAAACGGGAAAGACGGTCGAAGGAATCCTCCAGCCGATCCAGCATGCCGTTGAAGGTCGCGGCCAGGTCGGAAAGCTCGGAAGGAAGACCCGATCGGTCCAGGCGCTCATAAAGGGTGCTGGAGCTGATTCGGGCCGTGGTTTCGGCAATTTTTTTAACCGGTCGGATCCCGCGATGGGCCATCCACCATCCAACCAAGGCGCAAGCGAAAAGGGAAAACCCAAGGGCGATAAAAAGTCTTTTTCGGAATCTTTTCAAGATTTTCTCGTCAGCGCCCAAATCCAGTCCCATCTGGACGTTAATGGTGGGATGGACATATCCCGGCCATTCGACCTGGGTCAACAAGACCCGGAACGGCTGTCCTTCCAGGGAAAGGATAGTGAAGTTTTTTTCTTTTTTCGAAGCCGCTGAGACAAAGGTGCTGGGAAGGGAATTGGACATACCGGGGGTCTCGGTTAAAACCAGGTCCCCGTCCATGATACGTGTCCAAAAAGAAACCGTGCGGTACCATTTAGGCGTTTCACCCACGAACTGCTTGAGGTCCTCCACGTCATTTGGATTTTTTTTCATGTATGCGGTCAAATTTTCCAGGTTCTCGGAAAGCAGGTGGTCATTCTCGTGGTCTAGACTCTCGGAAAGAGCGCGGTAAAGGAATCCTGAAGCCGTCAAGACCAGCACGAAGGCGGAAAGGGCATACCAAATGGTCATGCGGGCCGCGAGGGAATCGACCCAAATTCGCCCCTTCTTTTTTTTATCCGCGGTCTTCGAGGACATAGCCCACCCCCCGCACGGTATGGATTAGCTTCCGATTGAAGGGGTCGTCCACCTTGGCCCGTAACCTTCGAACATGCACATCCACCACATTGGTGTCGCTGTCGAAATTCACATCCCACACCTGTTCCGCCAGGCGGTTCCGGGACAAGACATCTCCGCTCTTAGAAGCCAGCAGGTAAAGAAGTGAAAATTCCTTGGGTGTCAGGTCGAGACGCTTGCCGGATCGCTGGGTCTTGTGCCGAAGAGGGTCGATTTCAAGATCGGCGATTCGAAGAATTTCGGAGGCCCGCGAAGAGCCACGCCGGAGAAGGGTGTGCACCCTGGCCAAGAGTTCCGCGAAGGCGAAGGGTTTTACCAGGTAGTCGTCCGCTCCTGATTCCAATCCTTTGACGCGGTCTTCCACCCCGTCCCGTGCGGTTAAGAAAAGGATAGGGAACCGGTGGCCCGAGCGCCGCAGGTCTTCCAATATGGACCAACCGTCCTTGCCGGGAAGCATGACATCCAGAATGAGCAGGTCGTATTCGCCGACCCGGGCCATGTGGAACCCGTCTTCGCCGTTCCCGGAGCAATGGACCGTGTAGCCCTGTTCCTCGAGCCCCTTTGACAAATAAGCGGAGGTCTTGGGTTCATCCTCGACAATCAATATTTTCATAGTTCCATGTAATTTCAATTGCTTGATGGGTGCAAGCGAATTGGGAGGGAGTGGAAAGATTTAACCTGCCCGACACTTTGGCTTATTTCAGAAATATCCCGCTTCTTGCATCATTTCGAAATCCAAAAATGATTTTCGTCATAGTTCGGGAAATGGTTGGAAAAACGAAGAGACAAAAATGACAGGGTCCTGAAGCGCAGATGACGAATCTGTCATGAACTCGTAACGGTTTATTGATTTCGTTGAAACCCACCGCGATCGAACAGCCTGTACATTCTCCCGCGACTGAAGGCGGGCTTTTCCGTGCGCTCGTCCGAAGTAAATGCAAAGGGTCTCGGAGAGAGATCCCGGATTTAGTTCGAGAAAGGGAGTTGTTATGCGAATCAAGCCGAGCGGTTTCGATCTTTTGGCGTCTGCGTTTTTCTCTTTTATATTCCTCCTGGCGGTTCCGGGCGTGAGGGCTGATGAGGCCGCTCTCGCGGAAGCCCAGGGCAACTCCCTGACGGCCGCCGTCACGAGCGTCTCGGAGCTTCCGGAAGTCACGGTGAAGGCCAAGGGAATCGACCAGGCACAGGCCTTCGATGAGATGCACGATTCCCTAAATAAAGTGAACATCCTTTCCCAGGACCAGATCAACCAGACTCCGGCTAAGACCGTGGCCCAGGCGGCCCAGCAGCTGCCGGGCGTCGGGGTCCAGCATGACACCGGCGAACCGCGTTATATCTCGATCCGTGGGACGGACTCGACCCTGGACATCATCACTTTCAACGACACGCTCATTCCTTCCTATGACGATGCCACTCGGTCGGTGGACCTGGACGACATCCCGGTCGCCCTGGTGGGTGAGGAAGAAGTCTTTAAGACCATCCTGCCGAATATGGACGCGCAGGGAGTGGGCGGGCAGATGAACCTGATACCCAAATCGGCCTTCGATTACCCCGGAAGTTTCCACGAAATTAAGGCCCAGGGAGGGGTTGTGCCGGAACGAAATGAACCCAACGCTTTGGGGGCATTGACTTGGGGCGAAACCATGGGCCTGGGGGGCAGCGCCAAACTGGGGTTCCTTGTTACGGCCTCATATGAGTATGAGAGGTTCGGGATTGACGACCTGGAAGAAACCTACACCCCGGCTGGCTCGGGACAATTGGCCGCGAATTCCATTAACGAATACGACTTCCAATATTACGACTATGAACGCGACCGCGCTGGAATCGGCGCCAATATCGACCTTCGGGCCGATAAGGACAACAAGTATTACCTGAATCTCATGTACAGCGGTTTTGACGAATACCGCAGGCCTAAATGGACCACCGCCTACCAGAACATCGACGCGCTCCCAGGTCAGGCTGTCCAGAACGCCGACGGCAGCTTCACGATTAACGATCTCGCCACAGCCGGGACGGACATTAAGGACAAGGTGTCTTATGAACTGACCCAGTACCGCACCCTGGGTTTGGGGTTAGGCGGCGAAAACAACCTCGGAGGCCTCGACGTGGATTACAAGGGGAGCTATGCCTACGCGGACACGAACGTGCCCTGGCACTATGGCTACTCCTTCAAGGCCAAGACCTCAAAGCTTGGGGGCCAGATCACTTATAACAACTCGGGGAATAACGGCAACAGCCCCTCCTTCGATAATAGCCAGTTGACTGGCGAGAACAATCCGGCCAATTTTGCGTTGAGTAGCTTTACGAACGAGCAATCGGCTTACACCGTGAACCAGTACGGGCTCAAGGCCGACGGCAAGACCGATATGGACCTGGGAGGGGAAGATAAAGGAACCCTCAAATTCGGCGCGGACATGAATACGAGCTATGCCGCTTACACCGACGTTAATTATCAAGGCACTTTGGCAAGCGCGACCATGGCTAACTTTGGGCCTACCACCCTCCCCAATTTCTATCCCGGCAATATCTATAACATGGGCCCGGTCCCAGCAATGAGCTCGTTACTGAGCGGGCTCAACAACAGCTCAACCTATGCTGGCCCCTTAACCGAAGCCGATTCCGTGGCGGATCTGGGAGCGGACTGGGATTCTTATGAGACGGTTTACGCGGGGTACGCCATGTACACCCTCACGACGGGCAAGATGACCTTGATGGGAGGCGCCCGGATTGAGGGTACCCACATTAAGTACGACTGGAACCAGGCCTACGACGATGTCGCCGAGGACAACGAGCTGACCGCCGCGATCCCCCAGGTCGGGCACATCGACTACGTCAATGTCCTGCCGAGCTTCGGGTTGAAGTACGTTTTCAACGACCAGCTCACGACCCGCATCAACTACTCGGAGACCATCGCCCGTCCGACCTACAACCAGTACATTCCCTCGCCCACGCTGGGGCAGAACCAGAATGGGGGCACCTCCTCGGCGGACCCGGTTGTCTCAAATACCTATGGCAACCCGGACCTGAAGGCGATGGTTTCGGACAACATCGACGTCTCTTGGGAACTTTATCCCCAGAAGGGGGCCATCCTGGCCGTCGACGGCTTCATCAAGGACATCGCCAATTATTTCGCGCCGAATTACAACCAGAATGTTGGCTCGGGTTCGGTGACGAATACCATTACCTATGAGAATATTCCCTATTCCCAGATCTACGGGTTGGAATTCCAGTACCAACAGCAATACACCAGTTTGCCCGACTTCTTGAGCGGATTGGGGTTGCGCGGGTCCATTTCCAGGATGTGGTCCCAGGGCGAGACCTCGCCGGGAACCTATACCGAACTGCCCAGCCAGTCCGACCTCATCTTCAATACCGGTGTCTTCTACAAAAAGGACGGTCTGACGATCGATGTCGGCGGTTCCTTCACCGGCGCGAACCTGTCCTTGATCGGGAACGCGGCCCTTCCCGGTTCCTTGGGAGGTCCGGTTCCGAACATTTACTACGACGACTACTTCCAGATCGACGCGAAGATCCAGTACGCGTTCACCAAGGATTTCACGATCTACGCCGAAGGGGACAACCTGAATAACGAGCCCCTTCGCTATTACCAGGGAACTTCCAATATGCCGATCCAGAACGAGTACTACGGCCCGACGTTCGATGGCGGTTTGACTGTCGACTTTTAATCGGTAAGGAAAGAAAAGTATCGAGGGAATATTCCAATAATCCCTTCGGTCCAGCCCGGCGTTTTAAACCCAGCACGGTTTCAGACTCAGGAACTGAAACCGTGTGCCGGGTTCGGGCTATTTTTAGGCGCCTTGTTGAGCCTGATTCGTATCCAAATCCAAACTTCTAAGGGGAACATTCAATGAATTTGATCTTCATGCATATGGCGTTGGTGGGCGACAACTGGGTCATCGGGTTGCTGATCCTCGCCAGCGTGGTTTCCATCGGCGTGATGATCGAGCGCTGGCTGGTGTTCCGCAAGAACCGGGGCGACTTGTCCTCCTTGCTGGACGGCCTAGCCGAATGCCTGGAAAAGCACGATATCGCGGGCGCGGTTGAACTGGCCGAAAAAAGCCAACGGGTCGAGGGCCGGGTGGCCCTGGCGGGATTGAAGAGCTTCCCGAAGGGCGCGGCCGCGGCTGAGGAAGTGATGGTTTCCCATTGGCTCCGTGAAAAGCTGGAATTGGAAAAGTACCTCATCATCCTGGGCACACTGGGCAACAACGCGCCCTTTGTGGGGCTCTTCGGGACAGTCCTGGGCGTGATTAAGGCCTTCAACGACCTGGGAACGACGGGTCAAAGCGGGGTCTCGGTGGTCATGGCTGGCATCTCGGCGGCCCTCATCGCCACTGCTTTCGGCATCCTGGTGGCCATCCCGGCTGTCGTGGCCAACAACTTCTTCCTGACCCGGTTGGGCGAGATCCAGACTAACACCGACAGCCTGTCCCGCATCCTGCTGGCCTACCTGAAGCAGGATAAGGTCAAGAAATGATCCCGCCGACCAACGACCGCAACCTGGTGACGGGCATCAACGTCACCCCCATGGTGGACATCACCCTGGTGCTTCTCATTATCTTCATGGTGACTGCCACCTTCATCAGCGAGCAGGCTTTCCAGGTGCACTTGCCCAAGGTGGTCAAGGAGGAAAAGGCCCCCCATCCCGCCCTGGTGGTGACCCTGGGCCCCAACGGCCAGCTCGTTTACAACAAGAAAGACATCGACCTGCCGCACTTGACCCAGGCCCTGACGGAGGAGACGAGCGTTGAACCGGAAGTGAAGGTGATCCTCAAGGCGCCCAAGGAAGTCACCTATGAGAAGGTGGCCCAGGTGCTGGACGCGATCAAGATGGGCGGGGTTCAGAAAGTGGCCCTGGCCATGGAACGCAAATAGTGAACCGCCCGATCGGAGGTATCCTTACGAACCGTTTGATGGGCGGCTTTCCCCCGAATGAAGGGTTCCCAGGTTTCCGCCTGAACCCCCTTTACAGCGGCCTCTTCCTTTCCGTGGTTTTCCATCTTTCCGTCTTCGGGGTGGCCATGGGGGTCATCGCCTGGGGCGAGGCCCACGCCGAATACCGCATCGATGTGGACCAGTCGAATGCCCCGCTCTTGACGTTGGAAGCCAAGCACATCACGCCGCCACTGCCCTGGGTGTTGGCCAAGAAAATGAAGATGCCGCCCCTCAAGGTCCAACCCACTCCGACGCCCGAACCGGAGGGGGCGGTGGTGGCCAGCCGCCAACCCTCCTGGGTGGACGGGATGATTGGCGAGGATGATTACCCGGTGCAGATGCGCAAAGATAAGAAGGAAGGACGGGTCATCGCGGAAATACTTATCGATATTACGGGCAGCGTACGGGCGGTGAATATTCTTCAGGGTGCCGACCCGGCCTTCAACTCGGTGGTCCTGGAAAAACTAAAGACGGCCAAGTTCCAGCCCGCCCTGGACAAACAGGGCCAGCCCATGAACTGCCGGGTCCGGATCCCGATCTCGTTCAAGTTGGATTGAAGTCGGCGGGTCGAAAAGGGAAGCGGAAACGTCTAGAGTGGGAACGATTATTTTTTACACCTTCTCCCCTTGAGGGAGAAGGTTGGGATGAGGGGGAGATTCCTATGGCAAGCACCCCTCACCCTGGCCCTCTCCCTCAAAGGGAGAGGGTTCAGGTTTGTCGACAGGGCAAATGAATAGTTTCATTAAGTTCAAACCGGAGGTTGTGATGAAGAATTTAAAGGGAATATTGCTTTTGAGTCTCGTGTTGGGCATGGCAGCCTCGCTCCACGCGCAGGACGCGGGGAAGAGCGGATATAAGATCCTTCAAAGCGTACCCTTACCGGGTGACGGCGGTTACGATTTTCTGACAGTCGATAGCGATGCCCGCCGCGTTTATATCACCCATAACAACAGTGTGCAGATCGTGGACGCGGACGCCTTGACCCTGCTGGGAACGGTCGAGAACGTGCCCCATCCCCACGGAGTGGCTTTCCTTCCCGACCTGGGCAAGGGATACGCCTCCAGCGGACAGCCCGGAAGCGTGGTGGTCTTCGACCTGAAGACCTTCAAACACCTGGCCGAGATTCCCACCGAGAAGGATTGCGACGTCATCCTCTATGACAAACCCTCGAACAAGGTCCTAACTTTCAATGGCGACAGCCATACAGCCTCGATGATCGACCCGGCCACCGACAAATTGGATAAGACTGTCACGCTGGATGGGGGACCCGAAGTGGCCGTCTCCAACGGGAAGGGCCAGATCTTTGACAACCTGGAAACCAAGAGCGTGGTCCTAAAGATGGACGCCAAGACCTTGAAGGTCCAGAAGACCTGGCCCCTGGCCCCTGGCGAATCCCCCTCGGGACTTTCCATGGACGTGAAAAACAACCGCCTCTTCAGCGGTTGCCACAACAAGAACCTAGTGGTCATGAACGCCAAGACCGGGAAGGTCATCCAGGCTCTCCCTATCGGCGACCATGTGGACGGCACCGCTTTTGATCCCGGCACCGGCAATGTTTTCAGTTCCAACGGCGACGGCACCCTGACCATCATTCATGAGGATTCCCCGAACAAGTACACCCTCGTGGAGCAATTTCCCACCGAACCCGGGGCCAAGACCCTGGCCCTAGACGCCAAGACCGGACGGGTGTTCCTCACCGTGGCCAAGAGGGAAGCGCCCCCCGCGCCCACGAAAGAGGATCCCAAACCCCACGGAAAGATGGTTCCCGGCACCTTTCATCTCCTGGTGATCGGGAAGTAGGTTGTCATTGCGAGGAATGCCCCGCGATCCCCGCATAACCATTAATAAAATTAATGAATGCGGGAGTTATCCCATTTTCCATTCGAGTCTTTAATTGACGAAATGGGGCTAGCGGGGTGGTTATGACGTGGCAATCCCAGTTTAAATAAGCCTTTAAAGACAAACGCGAAATCCGAACTGAGATTGCCACGGTCCAAATCGCCCCGATTGGGGCTGGACCTCGCAATGACAGCGATTTCTGTTGAGGTTTTTTCAAAGCTGGAATGTTTCTTTTGTCTCTCAATTCAAGTAAAAATGACGCCATGAATACAAAAGCTAACGCCTTCAGTAAGGTCCCCGAGGTCACCGTCCTCTTCTGGGTCATGAAAATCATGGCTACCACCGTGGGAGAGACCGGGGGCGATATGGTCTCCATGTCCATGAACCTGGGCTACCTGGTCAGCACGGCCATCTTCGCGGTTGTTTTCCTCGCGGCTGTCGTCATCCAGATGAGGGCCAAGGCTTTCCACCCCTATATCTACTGGTTCACCATCATCGCCACCACGACTGTGGGCACCACCCTGGCGGATTTTTGCGACCGGTCCTTAGGCATCGGTTACGCCGGCGGCTCCTCCATTCTTCTATTCCTGCTGATGGCCTCGTTATTCACCTGGTACAAAACCCTGGGTACAGTGGCGGTCGATTCCGTATCCGAACCTAAATCCGAGGTCTTTTACTGGGTCACCATCATGTTCTCCCAGACCCTGGGCACGGCGTTGGGCGACTGGACCGCCGATTCCGAGGGAATGGGCTACCTGGGGGGAGCGACCCTGTTCGTGATCCTTCTGGCGGTTGTGGCGGGGCTTTATTACTGGTCCAAAATTTCGCACACGATTCTTTTCTGGTCCGCCTTCATCCTGACACGCCCCCTGGGGGCGGTGCTGGGCGACTTCCTGGATAAACCCCTCGACCATGGGGGATTGAACTTGAGCCGTTATATGGCCACCGGAATCCTTCTTCTTTTGATCCTGTTCTGCGTCCGTTTCTTCGAACATCGGGCCGCCAGGAAGCACCATTAAGTTGTCATGAAATAAGACACATGCCCCCTATTGTTTCCGCAAAAATCAGGTTCGGTTGGGTGACCCTCGGGTGTCTTTTCGCCCTGGGGTTTGTCTCGGTTTCCTGGGCGGGCCCGCCCTTCGCGACGGACGATCCGGAACCGCCCGAACTGGGCCATTGGGAAATCTTCCTGGGCGCGACCGCCCTGCAAGTTCAGGATGATTTTTCCGCCACCGCCCCCTTCCTGGCGGTGAATTGGGGTGGCTTGCCCGATGTCCAATTCAGCCTGACCGCTCCCGTGGCTTTTAATTCTCCCACCGGGTTCAACTCGGCCTACGGCATGGGGGATACCCAACTCAGCGTAAAGTACCGTTTTCTCCATGAAACCGAGGGAATGCCACAGGCCGCCTTCTTTCCCCAGGTCAATCTGCCCACGGGTGACGCCGGGAAGGGCTTAGGGGAGGGCCAATACCCGATTTACCTTCCCCTCTGGTTCCAGAAAAGTTGGGGCCCCTGGTGCAGCTTTGGGGGCGGGGGCTATTGGATCAATCCGGGCTCCGGAAATAAAAACTGGGTATTCCTGGGATGGGCCCTCCAGCGCGACCTTTCCCCCCTCGTTACCCTGGGCGGCGAGATTTTTTACCACGGCGCCTCCGCCAGCGGGCAGATTGACAACATGGGGTTCAATATCGGGGGCAATCTCAATTTTGATCCGGTGAACCACCTAGTTTTTTCCGCGGGACGAGACCTTTTCCAGCCTGGAAACCAACTCACCGCCTTTTTGGCCTATCGATGGACTTTCCCCGGGGATGAATGAAACTCCATGGGCCTGACTTACCTCCCCTTTTTTTCTTGGTTCCTTTCCTCCTGCATTGTGCAAAAATCTTGTTAGTTAGTCGGTTCGGGTGTCATTCCGAGGAGCAGTGCTGATTTCCACATTTTTGAAAAAGGAGATCAGTACGATTTGCGACGTGGGAATCTCAGTTCGCTTTTCGTGTTTGCTAAAAGGCTTATTTAAACTGGGATTGCCACGTCATAACCGCCCCGCTATTCGCGGGGCATTCCTCGCAATGACAAAATAAATCAAACAGACCAACTGCCAAAATCTTTGATACATTTGTTCGGCTGGGTTCGTATTCGCTTGAAAGAGAGAATTTGATTTGGTCGCCAAACCGTTAAAACTTCGGGCCGCCTTGATTACGGCCGGGACCATCTTCTTGGTGGACGTTTTCTTTCTCGATCAGGGAATCCTGACCCTGGGGCTGGGGCTGTTTCTCATACTTCTCCATTTGATCCTGGCGGGAATCGCCTTTTCCCGGGACCGGGATTTGTTTCGGCACCGCCTGCGCAAGTCGTTGATCTACCTGCTGATGATCGCCGCGGTTTTTTGCGCCAGGTCCTTGAATTACAAGATCGCCGCCAGCCACCTGCGCCTACTGGCGGACGCCTGCAACCAGTACCGGGCCAAGACCAAGCATTTCCCGGACCAGTTGCAGGTGCTGGTGCCCGATTATCTGCCTAAGATTCCCCAAGTGAAATATGTGCTCAATTTCTGGAACCAATTCACCTACTCCAACCACACGATCATCTGGGTATCCTTCCCGCCTTCGGAAAAAACCAGCTATAACCTGGAAACAGACACCCTAACCAAACTGCCGAATTGAACCTTATCGTGAGCCTGGTTTGGGATTAAAATGCTGTAGGGATTGAAGCGAAAATAATCGAGGGAAACATATGAGCGAACCATTGGTGAGCGATTATTCGACGGAAATGTTCGAGCAGGTCCGGGACAAGAACGAAACCATCTATTGGGTCGGAAAGCCCAACCCTTTCTGCTTCATGATCGGCGGAATCCCCTTCCTGATCATCGGGATGGTCTGGGGTTGCATTGATTTCGCCCTTTTCATGTCGACGCTTCACAACCAGGACGGAAGCCAATTCTTCATCATCCCTTTTCTCATGCTTCATTCCTTCCCCTGCTGGGGGAGCTGGCTCTACATGGTCTGGCTTTGGCTGGCCCACAACCGCACCTTTTACGCCTATTCCAACCGTCGATTGATGCTACAAACCGGGGCCATCGGCACGGATATCAAAACCTTCGATTATTCCAAGGTTACCAACCTGGAAGTCACCGTGGGGCCCATCGAAAAAATGTTCTCGGTGGGGAGCATCCGTTTCAACACGGGAGTGATGACGAACCGGGGGCAGGCGGTGGTGACTTATTTCAAGGCCATCCAGGACCCTTATGACGTTTTCAAGAAGATCAAGGGAATCTCGGTGGATATCCGCACCGATGAGAACTATCCCAACGCCCTGAGGCCCGATACCAACCCGGGCTATAAGACCAAATACAAACCGGACGACCGTTCCTAGGAACTAAACTCCAGGTTCTTTAGCACCAGCTCACCCTTTTGTTTTCCCAACACGAAAAACTCAATGGACCGTAGGCCCTGCAGGTCCAGGATGTTATTCCCCTTCTGGTTTCCCCAATAGCGCCACAGGCTTAAAGAAAATAGATCCACCCGGTAGGTCGCCCAATCGCCTGTGCCGATGAGGTGCGGGAAGAAATACCGCTCCCCATCCGCCCCGTTCACCCCGGTAAAGGTTTCGCTCTCCGGGGCCTTGGCCCCCGATTCGGTCATGGTCACGAAGAATTTCAGGTCTTTGGGGGCCAAGGCCTGGAATTGGAAGAAACCATATCCTCGTACATCCACCACGTTGGGCGCGGGGAAGGGCCCCACGTTGGACGAACAGCTCAGGACGCAAATATCAGAGGGGGTCTCGAAGGTAAGCCGGATCGCCTGGGGGGTGATCTGGGTCTCGGTTTTGTTGGTGAGGGGATAGGTGACGACAGGCTGGGCCAAATCCAGATAGGGCCGGGGGGATAAGGTTTTCGCTGATTCGGGCCTGCGGTAATCAAAAGCCCTCTTTAAATAGAACTTATCCTCGATCACAAAGCCATCCAGTCCCGTTTTCAGGGTGTACTTGACCAGGTCGGAAAGTCGGTTAATGAAGCCCATTCCGTTGAAGTTCAGGGAGGTGTTGCACAGGACCCCGAAGCCGGTTTTCTTCTTGAAAGCCCGAAGCAAGGCCGAGAAACGGGGGTTGGAGAGGTCATTGACCGTCTGGGCCCGGGCGGTTTGGTTGACGTGGGTAACGGCCTGGAGCTGGGACGCCTTGACCCGCTGGAAATACAGCATGTAGGGGCTGGCCCCCTTCCACTCGAAATAATCGGATACCTCTTCCTCCAGGCAGACGGGCGCGATAGGCCGGAAAGGCTCGCGGTTCTTGATCTTGTTCAATCGGTCTGTCATTTCTTTTTTAAAGGGCGCGGCGATGAGCGACCGATGGCAGAGGGCGCGGGGTCCCATTTCGTACCGGCCCTCGACCCAGGCCAGGACCTTGCCTTTCTCCAATAAGCCGGAAATTTCATCCAAGTTCAGCGGGGTGACCCGGAAACCGGTCAGGTCAACGGCATCCTCGATGAAGGGTTCGCCGCAATAGACCGACCAGTCGATCTTGGCGTTTCCGTTAACGTGCCTCTGGGCGTCTACCGCCATGCCGATGGCAATGCCGCTATCGTTGGTGCAGGGGGGCACGAACACATCCGAAAACAAACCGGATTCCTTCCACTGGGTATTCCAATCGCAATTCAAGCCGCAACCGCCGCTAACGATGAGGGGATAGCCCTTTTTAAGGTTCTGTTTCGCGAATTGGAAAAAGAGGTCGTAGATCTTGCCGCTCAAGGCGAAGGTGAAATCCTTAAAATCCTCCGACTCGACCCCGATATCAAAGAGCCTGCTTTTTTTAAGCTCCACCACATAGGCTTCGGTGGCCTTCTGGTCCTGGGGGCGGTTGCCGGGCATCTCAAAGACCATCCTCATTTTCAAAAAGGCGTCGATCTCCTCCGACCAATCCTTCCTTTTATCCTTGGCCATCATCTCGCCGTAGGCGGCCAAGGCCATGGTTTTGCCAGCGTAATAGCCATGCAGGAACCAATCGGCCTTAGATTTATTGTTCTGGGGGTTGGCCACCGAGTAGGGGATGCTGTAGCGGTGGCCGGGGTTGCGCAGGACCGTGCCGAAGGGATGGATGTTCAACTTCTCGTCGATCTCGTAGAAGGCGCCGATGCCGCCTTCCCAGACCAGGGCATAGACGGGCTGGCCCTGGGGGAAGGGGGACAGGCCGTAGGAAGAAAAGATATGGGCCCGTTCGTGGCTGGATCGAAAGAGCAGGGTTTTCTTGCCGAAAAGCTGAAGGTCCTCGGCCAGGATAAGCGCGGGGTCGATCCCGTCGTAAAGATCCATGGGGTCGCGGGGTGAACTGCCACCGCCCCAGGCGATGACATCGGGCTTTACGTCAAAGGCGCTGGCCACCTTCAGGGCGCGGTAAAAGGAATTGAAGCCGGAGAAACGGGGATGGGAATCCTTCTCGCCCTCGATGGAGAACTTCAAAACCCCGTCCTCGATATGGGCCAGGGTTCCGTCATGGGGGGGTTTATAGCTGAAGATGGAAAGGGACAAGTTGGGGTTCCCCTTAAAATTCTTTAAAACAACCCGAATGCGCCAAGGCGTCAACGTGGGAAATAACGGAGTGATTATAAAAAATGTAGGCACATTTAAAACCGTATCGACCCAACTATATTTACCCTTCATTCCCCCAAAGGCGCTCCTTATACTAGGCCCCTCCTCGGCAAAGAACCCTTGAGCCTCACGGCGAAAAGACAAGGCGGATATGGGAAAGTTAGCTAAACCAGCAACCAAAAAAGCCCCTTCCAGGCAGACCTATGTCTATGTGGTGTGCGGGAACGAGCACGCCGAGAGGGTCAATACCTCGCTGGAATTCCTGAAGAAATACTCCCGAAAAGACATCGTCATCCTGGGCTGCGGGATCAGCGCTCCCATCAACCACGACCAGTTGGTCGAGATCCCCCGGATCGAGGGTTTTGACGACCACCAGATGGCCATCGTGATCAAGACGGGAATTCACCGCTACCTCAAGGACCCGGGACTGACGGGCTGTTACCTGGATAACGACGTCATCGCGGTGAACAAGGACGTGGACTCGATCTTCACCCGCGTGAAGGGCCCCTTCGCTTTCGCCCAGGACCATTATTCCCTGCCGACCTTCAGCCGGTACGCGGTCAACTGCGGTTGCGCCGAATCCACCTGCAACCACCTGGTCGAGGCCATCCAGAAGAAATTCAAGGTCACGGTGAAGGACCCGGCCTGGCGCCACTGGAATGGGGGCGTATTCGTTTTCAAAAAAGACTCCAAACCCCTCTTCGACCTGTGGCACAAGTACACCCTGGAAATTTTCAACGATCCCGCCTGGAAAACCCGGGACCAGGGCACGCTGGTAGCGGCAGTTTGGAAACTGGGGTTGCAAAACAAACCCACCCTGTCGCGCGAATACAACTTCATCGTGGATTGCTGGGAGGGAACTCCTTTGAAGGACCGGAAAACCCTCCAGGGAAAACAAATCCCCTTCCAGGACACCTACAGCCTGAAGCCCCATAAGACCAAACCCACCCCTAAATTCATTCATTTCATAAACGGCGGGGTCAAGCGCAAGGGTTGGAAAAACTGGGACGAGGTGGAGAACCTGTTTCAGGAAGGCGCATCCCAAGCGGATAAAACTTTAAAAAGAGGAAGCGGGCGGCGTTTAACCCCCTCCAACCGGGTGGTGCACGGCCTGTGGATCGGGAACCGGCTTTCCAAACTTGAGCAACTCACCATCCATTCCTTCATACGTCAGGGGCATGAGTTCCATCTCTGGCTATATGACGACCTAGAGACGCCCTTGCCCAAGGAAGTGATCCTGGAGGACGCGTCCGAGATCATCCCGAAGGACCAGATCTTCTATAAGAAGGACATCGACCCCGAGACCGGGGTGGGGCGGGGAAGCGTGGGAGCCCCTTTTTCGGACCTGTTCCGATTCAAGCTTCTATATGAGAAGGGTGGCTATTGGGTGGACATGGACGTGACCTGCCTGAAGCCCCTGAATTTTCCGGGTGAGTATGTCTTCAGACCCCACCGGGTAGGCGTGGTGGGCAACATCATGAAATGCCCGCCCAAGAGCCAGCTGATGAAGATGACTTATGAGCAGGTCCTGCGGGATGCGGACGAGAAAAGCCCCTGGCTCATGCCCAACCGAGTCCTGTCACGCAACATCCGCAAGCTGAAGCTGGAAAAATACATCCTCCAGGGAATTTGCAACGAGGATAAATGGGAAAAGATCATCCTGCCCTTCATCGAACGGGAGGAGCCCATCCCGGAAGAATGGCACGCGATCCACTGGATCAACGAGATGTGGCGAACCCTGGCCATGGATGAGGGCAAATATCGGGGCGTTCAATGCGTGGAAGAACCGCCCAATAAAGACTCAGTACCGCCCGGATCGACCTTGGGCCAGCTTTATGAGCAATATGGGTTGGTGGACGCCCCCATGGATCGGGAAGAGGAAAACGCGCCTTCGGTCCCGCCTTCCCCGGCGGTGGTGCCACCCATGCCCATCCAAAGGGTCACTTCGGAAGTGCGCCAGCCGGTCACCCCTGAGATATCCCAGGCCAACCATATCAACCTCATGCTTCCCAGCCTGGCCCGGGGCGGGGCGGAGCGAAGCGTCGTGGAGATTTTGCAGGGCCTGGCGAAAAATCCGATTACTTCCAAGCTTTTCGTGTTGGCGGATACCAAGCCCTGCTACGACTACAAGGGCGACACCCAGCGGCGGGTTTTCCGGCTACATTCACTCGACCTGGAAACCAAGATGAGGCTGGCGGCCTTCGAGATTTTGGCCTCGCCCACCCCGGTGGTCTTTACCCACATGATCCATATGCCTTACCTAAGGGCGCTCTGGCGTTACGGCGTGCACACGATCCCCGTCATCCAGAACTCCCGTCCTTCCTGGCAAAATGACCCGAAGGAATTCAACGACCCCCACGTGCCCTATGTGGCGGCGGTGTCCGAAGACGTGGCCGAGCAGTTGCGGGAGGCGAAATGCCCCAAACCCGTGATGGCGGTGCGCCATGAACTTCAACGGTGGTTCACACCCGAGGAATTGCAGGAACAGCGCCGGAAAATCCGGGACCTGCATTCGGTGCCGGATAACACATTGCTTATCGGCATGGTCGGCGAGTTCAAGACCCAGAAGGCCTACACGCGCGCGGTGCGGGTGCTGGCCGAGGTCAGGCGCCACCAGAACGCCAAGTTGATGATTCTGGGTGGATGGGACCACCAGTGGGGCAACGGCCGGCTGACCTACGAGGCAACCTGCAAGCAGGCCCTGGACCTGGGAGTGATGCCCGACCTCTTGACGCCCGGCCCGGTGAAGGACGTGGGTCCCTACTACGCGGCTTTTGACGTCTTTTTGAACACAAGCGTATATGAGGGCCTGAGCGTGGCCACCCTGGAGGCCATCCAGGCGGGATGCCCCATCGTTTCGGCGGACGCGGGCGGAAACCGGGAATGCCTGCCCCCCGAGGCTGTCCTGGTGAGGGACTCGGCTGACATCGAGGCCTACTTGAAGGGTATCGCCGAGGTGCTTTCCAAAAACCAGCGGCTAGTTCCCCCCAGGCCCGCGGACGCGGACCTGATCCCCCGGTTGTGGACCTGCCTGGGCCAATACGGGGTACCGGCGCTTTACCCTGAAGGTCAAAAGAATTCACCACCAAACACTTCGGCCCGCAACCGAAGTGTCGATTACCAAGGCACCAAGAAAACCATCCCAACCGATTTAAACAAAAACAATGGGATCCTTTTCCTTACAGACAACTTGAACCTGGGGGGGTCGCCGAGATCACTCGTGAACCTGGTTTGCCGATTGCCCCACGAAGGACGGGTCTGGATGGGTGTGATCCAGTCGATTAACCACCAGCCATTCCTGGAGGAATTGGAAAAGGCGGGAGTGCCGGTGTTTTCCATGCGCTCGGCCCGGACCTATTTGTCCAGGGTGGAGCACATCCTCGCCATGGTCCGCCATCTGGGTATCGGGACGATCGTCTTCTGGAACGTGGAGGCGAGGGTGAAGCTCCTTCTGGCCAAAATCCTTCCCAAGGGCTCGGTGCGCCTGGTGGATGTGAGCCCGGGCCCCTGGATCTTTACGGACATCGCCAACCATGAGATTTTTCAACAACGCATCGCCCTGGGCGCGAAAGGGTATTTCCATCGGCTCGACCATTTCGTCTCCAAGTACCAGGGGGGGCAGCCTCCCGGGATCCGGATGGCGGCGGACAAGTACTCGGTGATCCCCAACGGCGTGCCGGACCTTTCGGCTACCTCCCAACCGGCCGGCCCGGAGGGTGAGGAAATGGTCATCGGGACCTGCTGCCGGATTTTGCCGAGCAAGCGGATCGAGTTCCTGGTAGAAATGCTTTCCGAGCTCAACAAGCGTTTGCGAGGCGTGAGGCTGGTGCTGGCGGGGGCGGGGAACCCCAAATATGAAGAATATTGGCGCTTTATCAACCAGCGGATGACGGAACTGGGGGTCGCCAACCTTGAGTTCGTGGGGCACCAGGGTGACGTGACACCTTACCTGAGGCAATTTAAGGTGTTTCTGCTCCTGGGCACGGACCATGGATCACCCAACGCCTCCCTGGAAGCCATGAGCCTGGGGTTGCCGATTGTGGCCACCAGGCATGGGGGCACGGGTGAACAGGTCGAGCCGGGCGTCAACGGTTACCTGGTTTCGGACACCGACCCGAAAGAGATGGCCCACCGGGTTCGGATGCTTTTGACCAATTCCGAAATGCGGGAAAGTTTTGGAAAGGCCAGCCGGAGGATCGTTAACGAAAAATTTACGATGGATCGGATGGTCCAGCGATATTGCGAGGTCCTGGGGCTTGAAAAAAATGGTACCGGCAGCCGGAAAAACGTATAATTTTGTCAATTAATTGTTGATGTGAGTTTCGGGGAGAACTGATGCGCAAACTGATTGTCACCCTGCCTCCGAACCGCGATGTTGAGGGTACGGTTCACCTGGAAGAGGAAGGCCGCATGCTGGCGGGACCCTTTCCCGTTAGCGGCCGAGCTGACACCACCGCCGCTGAGCGCCATGGCAACCCCACCCGCAACCCCCTCATGCCTTTTGGCGATACTCCCCTTGGCCTTTACCGCGTTCTAGGACTACTCCCCTCTGGTTTTGGAACCGCCCTGCCCAAGAAATTATTCGGTCCCCACAGCGTTTTGGTGCTCCAGCCCGTCGGGGGCGACGCGGCCCTGGCGGACGCCAACGGTCGTTTCCACACTCTCATCCAGGGCGGCAAGGAAAGTCGTGGCAAGCGCCTGCTTCCCACCAACGGGTCCCTGCGGTTAAGGGATAAGGATCAGAAAAAACTCCTCCAGGCTATCCGTAAAAACGGGAACCTCGACTGCGAGTGCGAGGTGCGTACGGGTGCGGTGCATGGCAAGCCGGTCGCGATCAGCGTGGATTACGAACTGGGTGACCCCTTAAGCGGGAAAGCCAAGGAAGCCTTGAGAAAGTTCGTCATGGCCTCGGTGTTCGTGATCGGGGCGGGTTACAACCTGATGCACGGGATGAATACGACAGTATTCAAGTACGCCGCCGTGGCCTACAAGGGCTACCTGGCGGACGAGATGGACAAAAAGCTGGGCCGGTCCAGATCGAAATTTGGATCACCCGGGGGAAACAACCCCATCTTCATGGCCGGGGGAGCGAGCGGGGACGGGTATAACGGGGCCGACGAGGAACATGGCTCCACGGACAACAATCAGGTGCCGCCTGACAACGTCAACAATTCGCAGGATCAGCTGAATCAGACCGCCACCACCAGCGAGGACGCGGTCAACAGCATCTCCGACGAGGAGGCCAAGGAAAAGAGCGGCCTAGGCTTTGACACAGCCAACACCACCCCGCCGCCCGTAGACTTGCGTGGCGTGGTCGAGGATCAAGACCATCCCCAGCAACAGTGGGCCACTGACAGCGTGCCCGTTTCGCCCTCGCAAGTGAGTAACTTCGACAATTCCTCTACCACGGTTCCCGTCCAAGTGGCTCCGGCCAGTGAGCCCATCGAGCCGGCCTCGCCGACTGATACCGGCAATGCCGTTTACATACCCTGGGATTCGTCGCAGAAACAGCTCCCCTCCATCCAACTCTTTACTCCGCCGTCCGTGCCTTCCAACACCACCCAGGCACCGCCTGAGCCGCCCCCCCTTTCCAAGGAGCAGATCGATGCCCTGAACCACCAGCAGCAGCTCGAGGACGATTGGAACAAACGGCCCCAGTGGCTCAAGGACCTGGACAACACCTCGGCCAACACGGTGCAGCAGATTTCCAGTTCGGTCCCGCCGTCGGTGCAGAAGGCTATCGTCAACGCCATGCCCATGCATGACGTGGTCGCGGACAGTTTCAACCTAGGCGGCAAATTGTACGAGGACACCCACGGCAGTCCAAACCAGGCCAAGGCGGCCTACGACACCTTGTGGAGCAAACAGGGGGGCGCCTTGCTCCTGGATATGACCAAGGAAGTCGCCACCCACAGTATCGGGGAACAAGCCACCGCCGCCATCAATTCCACCACCGGCGCCGCATACTTGAGGTTGAAGCTGGGCAGTTGGGCGCAGAACAAGGTGACGGACAAGGCCGGGGATAAATTCGCGGATCAGTATTGGGAGAGCATGTCCCAAAACATCAAAAAAATAGGCAATTCCGTCCGCCCCGGAACCTTCACCGAGGAGGAGGAGGCCAAGGACGAGAAGGCCCTCTCCAGTTGGAACGAGAATTTCCCCGATTTCACCAAGATCAAGAACAAGCTCCAGGGTAATGGCGATTCCACGGGGGACCAATGAAAAAGCTCCCGTTCCTCCCGTTAATTCTCATCCTGGTCCTTTCCAGCGGCCTTGCCTGGGGCGCGCAGGCCAAGGTCAAGTTTCCTTCGGATGTGCAGCTGAAGGTTCCCAAGCTCTTGAAAGGTTTGGCGGCCGCCTGGATCATCCCACCCGATCTTTCCCGGCCAGCCACCCACCTGAATTATTCCTTCGCCGTGGACAATGCCGGCAACCCCTGGATGGGGATCAACGGTCAGTATGTCTCGTGCCCGATAAAACATGTAATATTCGGGACCAGTGAGGTTTTCACGGACATCGGCTACCTGGACAACGGCGGCATGATCCTGGGAACGGCGCACGGAGTGGGGTACGCCAGCAAGAAAACCAAAGTCTTTGAGCGCACCCAGGGCGTCTTTCCCTTCATGGAGGTCATGAGCCTCCTGCGGTTTAATTTGGACGGGGTAAGGGTTTTCACGGCAACGGGAAAAGGGTTTTATGTCGTGGGGCTGAACCCCCAGAAGAAGAAATACGAGATTTATTACATCTTGGCCGACCCCAAGAGCCCTGCCTATGACCTGCTCTTGAAGACGGATTTCATGCCGGACGCCGTCACGGGAAACGGCGACATCACTTTCCTGGCCAAGGGCAAGACGCTTTCCATGATCAAGGACAAGAAACTATCGGTTCTTCCAGCCGGCCTCACGGAAAATGTGAGGGATCTGGCCTTCTCGGAAAATTTCGGACTTTTCTACGCGACCGGCTCGGGAGTGGGCTACGTCTTCCAGAAAAAATACGGGGTTAACTTCCTGTTGGCCAAGGATTGCTCCATCCGCATCCACGGGGTGAGCCTTTACGTACTGGTGCCGGGCCATTCGGCGGTCCTGAGGGTCAACCCGCTGGACGTCTTCCACACCAAATAAGGGTTGCGGGTCCATGTGGGATCTTTCGGTTTTGTTGATATTGCGAACCCTTCGACGCGTTTCTTGGTAAGCATCCTCTTACAACTAGTAATAGCAAAAAGCCATGGAACCGCCGATAAAGGATTATAGTTTACGGCTTTCTTAAACTTATCGGCGTCCATCGGATTTGATCGGCGGTTAAAAAATTTATTTACGTGGCATGAAGGTATAGTTATCTTTTTCTTAATCAGGGCCGCCTAAAAGAAAAGCTTTTTCGTGTCCAGGGCGCTGAACTCGCGCACGTCATTCAAAAAGGCGTCGAGAAAGGCGCCGAAAACCCTCCGCTCGTAGCCTCCGGGATAATAAGCCTCCAATTTCAAGGCTGTCGTCTTGCCCGCCGGGAAGTGGTAGGCCTTTGCCAGCAGTAGTTTCTGGTTGGCGAGATTCACGCATTCATCCATGCCCTTGGCGGCCTTTTTGGAGGACTGGATGGTGACATGGAACATCACCAAATCAGGGTTCGCCTCCCAGAGGAGTAGGTTCCATTTTTGGGCATGGGTGGCGACGTAAACTTTTGGGCTTTTGGGTTCCTTGGGTTCCAAGGTTTGGACGGAATAACCCAAATATTCCAAATGGTTGGCGATTTCGCTGATCTTGGATTGGACGGCCATGCCGCAACCTCCCCTTCGTAAAGATTAAGCCCGCACCGGGATCGGAAGGCGGATTTATCTTAACGGCCGAACAGGGAAGAATGAAGGGGAAGGCGGATTATTTTTTCCGCTTTTTGGTTTTTCCGTCCAGGATTTTATTGATGGCCTTGATGAGTGTCTTCATGGGCACGGGTTTCTCGAAAAAGGCCTTGATGGTGGGCTCTTCCTTGGGCAGGGAATCCTTCAGCTCCCCGCTGGCGGTCACGACCACCACGGGAATGTCGCTGTGCAGGTGGAGATGGGGGATCAGGTCGGTGCCCTTGATGTCGGGCAGGATGAGGTCGGTGAGGACCAGGTCCACGGGATGGCTTTCGAACCCGATGAGGGCGTCCACTAAATTGGCGAAGGCTAAGACCTTGTACCCCGCCGCGGTGAATTCCTTTTCATAGAGCATCAAAAGCGCGCGGCTGTCTTCAACGACGAGGATGGTTTTCTTGGATTTCGGCATCGCGTTTTCCTTTCCTGGGGAACAGGTGAAAAACCAACCAGACGCCTTCAAACGCAATTTCTGCGAATCTTCCAGGGCCTATTTTATCCCTTTTAAGTGCGCGGGTATTCAGGTTTCAGCGGGAGGGGCGTGAATCGGCCAAAAACAGGACGTAAATTCAGGGTTAAACGCTGGGTGGATTCACTGCTGTCTAAGAAAAACGGAAACTCAAAGTCGATGATGGTTAAATTCAAGGATTTTTGGTTTTAAAGGCAAAAGATGAGTCTAAGGCCTAGATTAGCCACAGATGCATGGGATGTATAGGATAGGCAAAGAAACGGCTTAAAGATTTAGGATTTTAAAATCCCATGAATCCCATGTATCTGTGGCTAAATTTTATTTAGGACAGGGGTGGGGTGGATTAAACCTTTTGGGGAAGGACGTAGAACAAAAGTGTGAAGTAATGGCAGAGGGCGCCCGCGAATACAAAGAGGTGCCAGATCGCGTGGTGGTAGGGCAATTTTTTCGATAAATAAAAGAGAGACCCCAGACTGTAGAAGACCCCTCCCAGGACCAGAAAAGTGATCCCCCCGGCCGGCAGGGAAGCCACCAGGGGTTTTCCGGCCATCATGATCATCCAACCCATCCCCAAATAGATCAGGGTGGAGACCAGACGGAATCGTCCCGTGAAAAAGGCCTTCATCACGATCCCCGCCAAGGCGAGGCCCCAGACGATCCCGAAGAGCCACCAGCCCAAGGGGCCGTGCAGGGTCACCAGGGTGATGGGGGTATAGGTGCCCGCGATGACGAGGAAGATGGCGGAATGGTCTAATACCTCGAAAACGTATTTGACCTTCGGCGATTTGAAGCTGTGGTAAAGGGTTGAGAAGACGAAGAGGAGGATCAGGGCGCCCGAAAAGATGCTGAAGCTCACGATGTGCCAGGCACTGGCATTCAGGCTGGCCAGGGTAATGAGGACCGCCGCCCCGGCGCAGGTGAGTAGGGCGGAAGTGCCATGGGTAATGCTGTTGGCCAGCTCTTCCCCACGGGTATAGCGGGGGAGATTTCGACGGTGGTGTGTGGGGCTCAAGGACGCTTCTTTCAATCCGAAGATCTAGTTCAAACGAGCGAATATCTTATCACCCTAGGAATTTGACAAACCAAATGTTGGAAATCAGGATTAAGAAGAAATTAGACCTTTTTAAAACGGTAGAGTTCACTTTGCAGGGGGCCAGGCGGTAAGGTTGGGACCATGAAACCCCGGGCCGTCAAATCGTCGGAGGTATAGACCGAACCCTTGTGCTCATATCGCGAACCCGACGGAAGCCCTCGAAAGCGCAGAGGCAGATTCACGCCCGTCGCGGGTTTCAGGTGGAAGACAAAAAGTAAGGCTTCCTTATGATCCGGTCCGATGAAGATCCATGCGGCGCGGTCGGAATCATAGGGGGCTTCCAACCGGTGAAAGGCGCCGAATTGGATGATCGGCCTAATCTCTTTATAGAGGGCGATATATCCCGCCAGTTCTTTTCGTTCTTCCGGGCTCCATTTGGAAATATCGCATTCGACCCCCATGTTGGCCGACATGGCCAGAAGGGCCCGCCATTTCAGGGGAGTTTCCCTCTTAGTGATTTGGTTGGGGGAGGAGCCGATGTGCGACCCTTGGGTAATAGCGGGGTAACCAAAACTGGTGCCGTATTGGATAAAAAGGCGGTCCAGGCCGTCCATGTTGTCGGAAGACCAGATCTGGGGCTGGTAACTCAGGACCCCCAGGTCGAACCTTCCACCCCCGCCCGCGCAGCCTTCGAAGAGAACATTCGGGAATCTTTTGTTAAAACGTTCCATAAGTTCATAAACGCCCAGGCAATAGCGGTGGTATATCTCGCCCTGGCGTTCCGGGGGCAGGGAGGGGCTCCCGACCTCGGTGAGGGATCGGTTCATATCCCATTTCACATAATCGACCTTGGTCTCTTCCAACACCCGCCCGATCGTGTCGAAAAGGTAATCCCGCACTTCTTGGCGGGTCATATCCAGCACCAATTGATTGCGCGCGGTCTTGCGTTCGCGGTCGTTTACATGCAGGCACCAGTCGGGGTGCTTCTCGTAGAGCTGGCTCCGGGGCGAGATCATCTCGGGTTCGAACCAATGACCGAATTTCAGGCCGAGGTCATGGATATCTTTCGAGAGGGCGGGAAGCCCTTTGGGGAGCTTTCGAGGGTCCACGAACCAATCGCCGAGGGAACTGTCGTCCTTATCCCGCTTCCCGAACCAACCGTCGTCCAAAACCATCATTTCAACGCCCACTTCCGCGGCGGTTTTGGCGATGCGGAGGATATCCTCATGTTTGAAATCGAAATAGGTGGCTTCCCAATTGTTGATGAGGATGGGGCGCGGTTTTTGGGCCCATTTACCCCGGCAGACCCGGTCGCGGACGAACGAATGATAGGTTTGGCTGATGGCGTCAAAACCCGAGGGAGAGTAGGTCATCAGGCATTCGGGCGCGGTGAAGGTTTCGCCAGGCAGAAGGAACCATTGAAAGCCGAAGTCGGTTAACCCCATGTTGAGGCGCAGCCAACCCGTTTGATGGATCTCGGCCTCCAGGAGCCAGTTCCCGCTGTAGGCCAGGGAGAGCCCGAAAACCTCGCCTTGATCCTCGCTCGCCTTGCCCTTCGTGACCATCACGAAGGGGTTCATCTCGTGGGACGAGATACCCCGTCGGCTTTCCAACCGAACGGTCCCCTGGAGCAGGGGACGTTCCTGGAACATGCGCTCCCGGGCCCAGGCCCCGCCGAAACTCACGAGGTGGTAGTCCTTTTGGGGGAGGTCGATGCCAAGGGTCGCGAATTTCAAGACCTTGACCGCCTGGGTACCCTTGTTTCGAATCTGGCTTCGGCGCACCAGCAGGTCCCGGTGAGGATAGAGGGTATAGAAGAGGTCGATCTCCAGGCCGGTGGGCTGATCAATAAAAGTAAGACGCAGAGTTTGAACATGGTCTTCGGGAAAAACCTGGGAAGAGGGAAGGCCCGGGAAGTCGGGTTTACCCGAGAGGATATCATGGGAAAGGTAATGGAATTCGGTGATCCGGGATCCGTCTTTCAGTTCGAACAGGTAGGCCGGGGTGCGCAGGTCATTGTGGCCAAAATCGGCGAAATCCCGCCGGACCATGTTCAGGTCGGTGTTGGGGGTGATGTCCCCGGTCTTCTCCTCCCATTCCCGGGTAAAGCCCTGTTCGACCTCGGGAGTGGGCGTCTTCCCCCAATAGAGGAAGCCCAGCCCCCCGGCCGGGTGGACGGCCAGAACGGTCAGGGTGTCCTTCCCTTGGAGGCGGAAAGTCTTTCGGTCGGTGTCGAAGTGGATCATGGGGCTCCTATGTAACCGGTTATAAAGGGGCTCAAGTACGGCCAACATCATACCTGGGAGACCCTAGCCCCGCCGAAGAACCAAAGGATCTGGCTAACTCTTTTCGGAACGAGCCACTCGGCGGTTTTAAAGTTAAAACCTAATCGAAAGGCTTTAGGCCTCAAATCAATATGAGGCGCGAGGGATGATTTAAAGCTGTCTTGGTTGCTTTGTCGGGGTGCTTTGCCTACACTCTCGCGGGTAAACGGTTTAACCTTGGCTTTAATAGCGCTTTTTTAAACCGAAATTCAAATCAAAATGAGAATCGGTAAATGAAATTTTTGTTTTTGTTGTCCAACCGAAAATTTTTCGGCGCGGGTCTCCTCGCTCTCCTCCTCATTCTTCCGACTTGCCTGAAAGCCCAGTCCTGCCCCAATGGCGGGGTGACCAGTCCCATGCTCAACCTGGAAGTGGTTTGCGGAAGCGAGACTTACCAGATTCAAGATTTCGGATTCAAGATCACCAACTGGGGCACGGTGCCCGTCACCCTCGCCAATCTCTCGGTGGTCGTCTGGCTGGATGAGACGGGCCCGGAGAACTTTCACCAGTGGATCAACACCACCGGCTCCCTTTGCGATTCCAGCAACAATTGCACCCAGATCAACCTGCCCAATACAACAGGGGTCCAGGCCTACACCCCGGTCACCTGCACTTCCGAACCCAGCCATTTCGCCAACCAGTCGGTGACTTTTAAAATGGGCACGGGCGCCAATCCGGTTTCGCTGATCCAGCCCAACGGGGGATACTTCATCACCAATTCGGGCGGCACCACGCCCGGAGCCTCGGTGCGTTTCGGCCGCAACAACCCTACCATGGATGGAACCGCCGTGACGGTGGTGAACGGCGGGGTCACTTACCTTTCTTCCTGGGCGAATACCTATTCCCACCTGGGCCCGGGCCTGATCCCGATCGGCGGGGGAAGCGGATGCCCCGACGGGGGATTACACGATTCTCCTTTTTACTCCCTTTGCTACAACGGCACCCTCGTGCAGGAAGTGACGAACGGATCGGGAGCCCTGGACAATTTCACCGGTCAGGCGCCCTGTTCCATGGGAGTCAGCTGTACCTATCCGCCGACCGGAACACCGATTCCTCTCTTTTCTTATACGCCCTCTCCCACGTCCACGGCCGCTCCCCCCACTTCCACCCCGACACAGACACAGACGGCCACGCCGAACCTAACGGCCACCTATAATCCCACAGCAACCCAACAGGCCAATGAGACGGCGACCCAGCAAGCCAACCAGACCTCTACGGAAGTGGCGCTGCTTTCACAGACCCCGACGCGCACCCCCACTCAAACTTCAACGCCCACCGCCACGCCGAATCAAACAGCCACCCAGCAAGCCAATTCCACCGCGACCCAGCAGGCGAACCAGACTTCCACCGAAGTGGCGCTGCTTTCAGAGACCCCGACGCACACACCCACCCAGACCTCCACGCCCACCGCCACGCCGAATCAAACAGCCACCCAGCAGGCGAATTCCACCGCGACTCAGCAAGCCAACCAGACCTTGACCGAAATCGCGATTCTTTCGCAGACCCCGACGCGCACACCCACTCAAACCTCCACGCCTACCGCCACGCCAAACCAAACGGCGACCCAGCAAGCCAATTCCACCGCGACCCAGCAGGCTAACCAAACCTTGACCGAAATTGCGCTTTTATCCCAAACTCCGACCCAGACTCCCACTCAAACCTCCACGCCTACCGCCACGCCAAACCAAACCGCTACCCAACAGGCGAATTCCACCGCGACTCAACAAGCCAACCAGACCTCCACCGAAGTGGCGCTTCTTTCAGAGACCCCGACGCGCACACCTACGCAAACCTCCACGCCTACCGCGACTCCCAACCAAACGGCCACCCAACAAGCCAACTCCACGCAGACCCAGATCGCCAATGAAACTTCAACCGAAGTGGCTTTGTTGTCGGAAACGCCGACCTCGACGGTTACCCCAACACCCACGGCTACTTCCACTCCGAATCAAACCGCTACCGATATTCCCACAGCGACCGAGCAGGCGAATGAGACGGCAACCCAGGTCGCCAATGAGACGGCCACCGCCAATGTGAATGCCACGGCCACCCAGCAAGCCAAAGCCACGCAGACCCAGATCGCCAACGAAACTTCAACCGAAGTGGCCTTGCTTTCAGAAACACCGACCTCGACGGTCACCCCAACTCCGACTTCTTCCCCTACGGCCAATCAAACAGCTACCGATATTCCCACAGCGACCGAGCAGGCAAATGAGACGGCAACCCAAGTTGCCAATGAGACGGCCACCGCCAATGTAAATGCCACGGCCACCCAGCAAGCCAATGCCACTGAAACCCAGGTGGCCAACGAAACCTCAACCGAAGTGGCCCTGCTGTCGGAAACACCGACTTCCACGGTTACCCAAACCCCAACATCCTCTTCTACGCCCAATCAAACGGCTACCGACGTTCCCACCGCCACCGAACAGGCAAATGAGACGGCCACCCAAGTCGCCAATGAGACGGCCACCGCCAATGTGAATGCCACGGCTACCCAGCAGGCCAACGCCACCGAAACCCAGGTGGCCAACGAAACCTCAACCGAAGTGGCCCTGCTATCAGAAACACCCACTTTCACGGTTACGCAAACTCCTACGTCCTCCTCCACCCCCAATCAAACGGCTACCGATGTTCCCACCGCCACCGAGCAGGCGAATGAGACGGCAACCCAGGTCGCCAACGAAACCGCAACGGCCAATGTGAATGCCACGGCTACCCAGCAGGCCAACGCCACCCAAACCCAGGTGGCCAACCAAACCTCAACCCAAGTGGCCCTACTGTCGGAAACACCCACCCCAACCGTCACTCCAACAGCCTCCATGACGCCTACGGCGTCCCCCAGCGCTACGCCCACACCTTCTTCCACACCCAACCAAACAGCCACCTTCGCGCCCACTGAAACCGCCCAGATCCAGCAAAGCTATACGCCCACGCCCCCTCTTTCCGGCGGTTCCAACCCGGTCCTGGGCCCGGTTCCGGTTCCTCCCAATGGCACTATCTGCCTCTACCCGGATAAACCCATATCAGGCGGGCAGTGGAGCCTCTTTAATTTCGTGGGAGAAAGCCTGACCGAATTGCAGTTGAACGGGTCGGGAAACAATTGCATGAACATGGGGGCCCTGCATATTCCGCCAGGCCTTTACCTGGCCCGCATCGACTTGAAATATCAGGACGGCACGGCAGGGATTACTTGGAAAAAAGTGGTGGTCTCCAAATGATCCGTCCGGCGGCCCGCATTCGGGCCTTTGGCATCTGCCTCTTATCTTTAGCGGCTTTACTGCCCCCCCGGGTCCTGGCCGATCCTTCCAGTGATTTGGGAACCTCCTGGCTCAAGATCCCTTTAAGCGCCCGTTCGGCGGCCATGGCCGGAGCCTATTCCGCGGTGGCCGAAGACGCCGAAACCGTGCAGGTTAACCCAGCTGGGTTGGCTGGCATCCAAGGGGACCAGGTCACTTACATGCAGAGCTTTTGGGCCCAGGACGTTTCGGTGGAGGACCTGGCTTTCGCAATGCCCCTGTCGAAGGATTGGGGCGGGGCCGTGATGCTGGATTACCTTAATTTTGGGCAGGTGGACAAGGTGAATATCGTCAATGGCCAGCCCGTCGCCGCGGGCAATTATTCGCCCTCGGGGTTGAATGTTTCCACGGGTATCGGGTGCCAGGCGGCCAACGGCCTTCAAGTGGGGGGGGTGGCCAAGTTTCTCTTTCAGGATATCCAGACCACTTCCAGCGCAACCGTGGCCATTGACGCGGGGGGCCTCTACAGCGTCAAGGGAACGGGCCTGTCTTTCGCGGGCGTTGTCAGCAACCTTGGGGGTACGCTGGATACGGACAATCTACCCCTTCAGCTCACCCTGGGCGCCGCCCTGCGAACCAGCCTGAACAACGAGGTCTGCCAAAACGGGTCCGAAGCGGTCCATGTCCACTTCATCACCCTTTCGTCCCAGGGCGACCTATCGCTCTATAACACCGGGTTCTCCAACCTGCGCTTCGGGGCCGAGTATTGGTACCGGCGCCAAATCGCCCTGCGGGTGGGTTACCGTTTCGCGCCCTATGGCGACCTTTCGGGGGTGACGGGGTTGGCTTCGGGCGTTGGCCTGTGTTTTGACAATTGGGAATTCGCCTATGCCCTGACCACCCAGGGCGACATGGGCACGACCAGCCAAGTTTCTCTTTCCAACTACTTTTAAGAGGCTCTACCAAAATTATTCGAAATGAATTCCATTTAACCGCCGATAACGACCGACGTGCTTCGCACGCGCCGATGACAGCCAAAACTATTGAAATATCAAGGATGTTATCGGCGTCCATCGGATTTGATCGGCGGTGAAAAGATGTTTTAGCTTCAAAAGCTTTTTTGTTAGAAGTTCTAAACCTCACCCCTGCCGTTTACCTTTTCTCACGTCCAATTAATACGCAATGGCACGATCATGGGTCGAATAATGAGTCGATTGGAAGATCGGTGAGCAGATTCCTGGGGGGGGGAAACCAAATAAAAAGAACTATCCTGGCTTATCTGCTCATTCTTCCACAAAACGGCCAAACCGGGCAGGCAACGTGAGGCCGAATCGGTCACAAAGTGCCCTTACGTCCCGGTAGTCGTTCCCATCCAACTCGTAGCCATCATGAAATTTGATCAACCAATCTACCGGAATGCATCGTACAAGGTAGCCCATAATCGTTCCCTGGCCAGTCAATTGCTCCGGGATATAGGCGACCCCGAAGACGTTATGGCCTGCCTCATCGAATTCGTACGAATGAACGTCCACTCGGTGGCCTAGGGAATCGCCCATAATAAAATTGTATTCCCGCCGGTCAACGCTTGGGACATCGGCATAGCCAGCGGTTTCAAGGAGTATTCTTAACCTTGGCACATCCCGATGCATGAGTGCGATGTCGAGGTCCCCATGTGGCCGAGTCTGTTCCCCCAATAATGCGTCGACCGCCCAACCACCATCCACCACCCCCTCGATGCCGTTGGACCGGAAAAGGTCGAGGATCTGGATGACCGATGCAGCGTCCATTTGTTCTATCGGACTCGGCATAAGGCCCTCCTCGCTAATCTTCATAACCCTTAATCCGTGTTTTACCTGTCCACGACGGGTCCCCGTCGTAAACAACCTTTCCTCAAGGTGATGTCGCTGCCGCCGTACTTTGAGCAACCGCCACAAACACCCCATTCCCGTAGGTCACTGAATCCCAGTTCTGTGAACTGGGGAGGGTGCGGGCTGTCCAATTGATCCCGTCCGGTGATGTCGCTGCCGCCGCACTATATTCAGCAACCGCCACAAACACCCCATTCCCGTAGGTCACTGAATCCCAGTTCTGTGAACTGGGGAGGGTGCGGGCTGTCCAATTGATCCCGTCCGGTGATGTCGCTGCCACCGCACTAGGGCCAGCAGAAACCGCCACAAACACCCCATTCCCGTAGGCCACAGACTGCCAGTACTGTGAACTGGGAAGGGTGCGGGCTGTCCAATTGATCCCGTCCGGTGATGTCGCTGCCACCGCATTACCATCAACAACCGCCACAAACACCCCATTCCCGTAGGTCACAGACTGCCACCACTGTGAACTGGGGAGGGTGCGGGCCGTCCAAGTGATCCCGTCCGGGGATGTCGCTGCCACTGAACTATTCCAAGCAACCGCCACAAACTCCCCATTCCCGTAGGCCACTGAATACCAGTTCTGTGAACTGGGGAGGGTGCGGGCCGTCCAAGTGATCCCGTCGGGTGAAGTCGCTGCCACCGTACTTTGAGCAACCGCCACAAACACCCCATTCCCGTAGGTCACTGA
>Ga0182030_10002962_pt1 | contig 36171 bp, 29 predicted proteins | sample 812S3MmetaG_FD_121299 | JGI IMG/M metagenome (GOLD analysis project Ga0182030, IMG submission 121299) | Permafrost microbial communities from Stordalen Mire, Sweden - 812S3M metaG (Illumina Assembly) | ecosystem: Environmental > Terrestrial > Soil > Wetlands > Permafrost | place: Sweden...
CCCGGATGCCTTGCCGCGTGTGCGGCGTGAGGCGGCCATTCTTGCGAAAATGGCCGATGAGGCGGCGGCGACGATGGGGGCATTGATGGGAGCGGGATTTGCCCGGACGATTGAGGAAGCCTTGCGTGACGCGGCGCGGGCGCTGCTGCGCGAGGTGGATTTCGCGGGTGAGGCGGCAAACCTGCGAGACGCGCTGGCGTTTTATGGGCTTAACGACCGCGTGCGCATCCCGGCGGTGGAAGGACCGGTGCTCGAGGAGGGCATCTTCATGGAATACGTCGAGGGAACGCCGCTTCTGGAAACGCCGCTGGATGCCGCGTCGCGCCGAAGAATGGCCCGGCTTCTTTTTCGCAGCCTGTTCCTCGAACCTCTTTTTTCCGGGGCTCCGGAATCGATCTTTCACGCGGACCCGCACGCCGGCAACCTCCTGGCGCAAGAGCAGGGAAACGGGGAGATGGCGCTTGTGGCGCTGGACTGGAGCCAGGCGGACCGGCTGCCGGCGGCGCTGCGACACGCCCTGATTGAGCTTTGCCTGTATGCCATGACCGGCAATGACCCGCCGGTGACGGTACTGGAGGGAATCCTGGAAAGGCACGAGAAGATCGGGAGCGTCTCGCTAGCCAGGGAAGGTGATCCGCTGCACCGAGCGTTTGCGGTGGTCGAGCAACTGGCGGAGGAAGGTCACCGGCTGCCGCTGAGCCTGTTGCTGCTGCGCAAGTCGTTTTTGACGCTCGATGGAATCGCGCGCCAACTGAATCCTTTGTTCTCCGCATGGCGCGAAACGCTCATCTATACGTGCTGGGTGTTCGCCAGCGAAGCTCCGATGCGCGCGTGGAGTCTCCCATTTCCATGGTGGGACCAACCTTCATTTTATCGTTCGGGGTTGCCCACCCGGATGCTTGCCGGGCGGTTGCAGGGAATGTGCCGCGGGCACGCATCAACGGGGAGCCGTGGAGGGCGGGCATGACCTTTCATGAAGCATATCGCGTATGCACAACCACCTTGCAGAAATGGACGCGATGAACAGCGCGCCAGACAGACGAATGCAGCCAGGAATCAATTTTGTGCGTTTGCACAATTCTTATTGACATCCCGGGCCGCTTTTGTGATTTTCCAGGGACAAGGAAAGAGCAACAAACCAAAACAAGGAAAGACCAAAACAATGAGCGCAACAGCCACTGCCAAAAAGGAAACCGCGGGACATGCCGCGGATACGATCAACAACCTCTTCCACGAGGCGATGAGCAATTATGAGAAAGCCCTGAAGTCGGGCATTCAATTGCAGGAGGAATCCGTGAACCTGTGGAAGGGCCTGCTAACCAAACTGGGCTCGCCCGAGGAGTTCCAGGCGAAGCTGGAATCGCTGAACGCGGCGGTATTCCCCGAAGCGCGGAAGCGGATGGAGGAGTTCGTCGAAGAATTCACGCGGACGAGCAACCAGACGGTGGACCTGTTCGAGAAGTCGCTGCACGTGTACCAGGCGACATCAATAACCGACGCGCAGCGCCGTATCCAAGACCTGATGGAGAGCTCGTTGGCGGCGCTGCGGGTGAACGTGCACAGCGTGTTGAACACGAACGCCAAGATCATGACATCGTGGAAAGAACTGGTCGACCGGTTCGGGCCCGCCGTGAAGTAAAGCGTCCGCGAAAAGCAATGACGTTGGAGTAAAATGAGAAAACGAGGCAGTGCCATATTATGCTTAAGGAAATCTATGTCGCCGGGGGCGCCCGAACGCCACTCGGCGGCTTTTGCAGCACGTTTGCCGATGTAACAGCGGTAGACCTCGGCAAGACGGCGGTAAAGGGAGCCATCGAGCGGTCCGGGGTAAAGCCGGAAGACGTCGAGGAATTGCTTATTGGATGCATTCTCAGCGGAGGGCTGAAGCCGAACGCGGCGCGTCAGATCGCCATAGGGGCGGGACTGCCGGAAGGGGTGCCGGCGACAACGGTGAACGTGCTATGCGGATCGGGGATGAAGACCATCACGCTTGCCGCGCAGGCCATCCAGGCCGGCGACGCGGATATCATCATCGCGGGGGGGATCGAGAATATGACGCGAGCCCCTTACATGCTTGAGAAGGCCCGGATGGGCTATCGGCTGGGCAACGGGGAGATCCATGACTCGATGTTGAGGGACGCGCTGCTGGATGCATTCGATGGGCAGCACATGGGCCTGCATGCGGACAGGACCGCGGCGAAGTGCGGGTTTACGCGGGAGCAACAGGACGATTACGCGGTTGAAAGTTACAAGCGGGCCATCAAGGCGGACAAGGATGGGACGTTCGCGCGGGAGATCGTTCCCGTGGAGATCGCCGGGAGAAAGGGAAAGGTCACCGTGGTGGACCACGATGAGGAGCCGGCGCGTTTCAACGAAGAGAAGCTGCGCGCGCTCTCACCGGCGTTCGGGAAAGAGGGAACAGTAACGGCTGGCAACGCATCGAGCGTGAACGACGGGGCGGCGGCAATCGTGGTGGCTTCGAGGGAGAAGGCGGAGGCGCTGGGGCTCAAATGCGAGGCGCGCATCCTGGGATACGCGATGCATGCGCGTGAGCCGCAATTGTTTCCGCTGGCGCCGATAGGCGCGATGAAGAAAGTGCTGGCCAAGATCGGCTGGAGCGTGGAGGACGTCGACCTGTTCGAAATCAACGAGGCATTCTCAGTAGTGCCGATGGCGGCAATGAGGGAACTCGGAATCCCGCACGAAAAAGTCAACATCCATGGCGGCGCGGTCTGCCTGGGGCATCCCATTGGAGCGAGCGGGACACGAATCCTGGTGACGCTGATCAACGCACTGAAAACAAACGGAGGAAAAAATGGCATCGCGTCGCTTTGCGTGGGCGGCGGCATGGGAATCGCGATGGCTATAGAACTACTCTGAAAATAGACAAAAGCCGAGGGGCGCACGGGCGGTTCGACCGCCCGGAAACCCCAACGCACTCCCCCCCCCACGAAAAGGAATCCATTATGGACGATAGAATGAACGATACCCTGGAGCAGGCAGCGGCCTTGCAGAAGCTCTGGCTGGATTCATTCGGCAGCATGGCGAATGTCTGGTCGCAGTACTCCCCCGAGTCTCCACCGCCGGAAGAAATGCGCAAAGTGCGGAGCGGGATGCTGAAGGCGCTGGCCGGCACGTGGGACGAATACATGCGCACCCCGCAGTTCATGGAAATAATGAAGGTATCCCTGAATGGGGCTCTGGATCTGAAGCGGATGGCGCGTGACGGGCTGAATAAAATCCACGAGCAATTCGAGACGCCAAGCAAGGAGGACCTGGATAGCATTCTGCTGGCGATCCGGCACGTCGAGCGGCGGCTGCTCGAACGGCTGGAAGGAGTGGATGACCGCGTGAGGGACATCATGGAGCGGCTTGAAAAGATGAATGAAAGCCTGGGGAAGAAAAATGGAGAGGCGCCGGAAAAGCGGGGGCCGGAAGCGGGGGGCAAGCGAAAGGGGCGAACCAAATAACCAATTCGACCTATGAACACGACCACTATGAAAGATAAAGCCGGCATCTTCGGAGACTGGGAGTCCTGGCAGAACTCATTCCTGAACGAAGGATTCACCAACCTGCGGCGACTTGCCGCGCTGCCGGGCCTGCCGGAAAAGATGGAGCGGGTGCGCAAGGGCGTGACTCCGCGGGAGATCGTTTACGAAGAAGACCGGCTGAAGCTATACCGGTATATAGGGCAGGGTGAAATAAAGCAGAAGACTCCGCTGTGCTTTGTATTTGCGCTGGTCAACCGGCCGTACATCATGGACCTGAAGGAAGGGCGGAGCGTCGTGGCGCACTTTGTGAACGCGGGATTTGACACGTACTTGATCGACTGGGGGACGCCGACGAGGGCGGAGCGTTTTCTGACGACGGATGATTATGTGAATGGCTACATGCACAATGTCGTCAGTTACCTGCAGGAGCGGACCGGGGAGCCGCAGGTCAGCCTGCTGGGCTATTGCATGGGGGGAACGCTGAGCACGATGTACACGGCGATCCACCAGGAGCGGGTGCGCAATCTGATCCTGCTGGCGGCGGGCATCGACTTTGCGACCCGGGAAGGGCTGATTAACATGTGGACTGATCCGCGATACTTTGACGTGGATAAGTTCGTTGACACCATGGGCAACATTCCGGCGGATTTCCTGCAAAACGCTTTCCTGATGTTGAAGCCGATCGCAAACCTGATCGAGAAGCCGATCAACCTGCTGGAGAACCTCCACAAGGAGGAGTTTATCGAGGATTACCTCTATATGGAGACGTGGCTCAACGACAACATCCCGGTGCCGGGAGAAGTTTACCGGGAGTTTGCGAAATACCTGTTCCAGCAAAATCTGCTGACCAAGAACCGGCTGCCGGTGGGGAGGCATACCGTGGATCTGCGGAAGATCACGTGTCCGCTGCTGAACTTGATGGCGAGGAACGACGACCTGGTGCCGTGCGCGCAGACCGAGCCGCTCAACGACCTGGTTAGTTCGACAGACAAGGAAAAGATCATCTGGCCGGCCGGCCACATAGGCCTTGCGGTGAGCGGGAAGGCGCAAAAGGAGCTTTGGCCGCGCGCCACCGAATGGCTGGTCAAGCGGTCGCAATGAGGTATATCCTCTGATACGTAGCGCCGGCCTGGGAAGCTGTCGCGGCGAAACCACGACAACCCAATGAGCCGGCCATGAGCATAAAACCGCCGAACGACCCGAAGATCGCGCTGCTGCGTGAATTGAAAGCGAAGACGAGCCTGGGCGGCGGGCAAAAACGGATCGACGCTCACAAGGCCAAGGGAAAATTGACGGCGCGGGAGCGCATCGAGTTGCTGGTGGACGAGGGTTTTTGCGAACTGGATGCGTTCGTAACGACGAGCAACGGGGCGACCGAAGCGGCGCTCGGGGATGGGGTGGTGACGGGGTATGGAACGATTGAGGGTCGGTTGGTGTATGTATTCTCGCAGGACTTTACGGTCTTCGGAGGGAGCCTGGCTCCAGGGCACGCGAGCAAGATTACAAAGATCATGGACATGGCGATGAAAAATGGGGCGCCGGTCATCGGGTTGAATGACTCGGGAGGGGCGCGCATCCAGGAGGGGGTGGACAGCCTGGCGGGGTATGCGGACATCTTCCTGCGGAACGTCATGGCGAGCGGAGTCGTGCCGCAGATTTCCTGCATCCTGGGTCCGTGCGCGGGGGGGGCGGTGTACTCTCCGGCGATCACCGACTTTATCCTGATGACCCGGCACACCAGCTACATGTTCGTGACCGGGCCCGATGTGGTGCGGTCCGTCACGAATGAAGAGGTGACCGCGGAGGAACTGGGGGGCGCAACGACGCACAACGAGATAAGCGGTGTGGCGCATTTTGCGGCAGAGTCCGAGCAACAACTGCTGCTTCTGGTGCGGGAACTCCTGAGTTACATCCCATCCAACAATGCGGATGAGCCGCCTTTTCACGAGCCGGATGACGACCCGTTGCGGATGGACGTGGCGCTGGACACCCTCATCCCGGAAAACCCGAACAAGCCGTACGACATGCACGAAGTGATCCGGGCGGTGGTGGACAACGGCCGGTTCCTCGAGGTGCATGCGCATTTTGCCGGGAACATCCTTGTCGGGTTTGGACGTTTCAATGGACGGAGCACGGGGATCGTGGCGAACCAGCCGCAAGTGCTGGCGGGGGTGCTGGATATCAACGCGTCGGACAAGGCTGCGCGGTTTGTTAGATTTTGCGATGCGTTTAACATCCCGATTGTGACATTCGAAGATGTCCCGGGTTTCCTGCCCGGAGTGGCGCAGGAACATGGCGGGATCATCCGGCACGGGGCGAAACTGCTCTACGCTTATGCGGAAGCGACCGTGCCGAAGATCACCGTGATCACGCGCAAGGCATACGGGGGCGCCTACGACGTGATGAGCAGCAAGCACATCCGGTGCGATATCAATCTGGCATGGCCTAGCGCGGAGATCGCGGTAATGGGACCCGAGGGGGCGATCAACGTGCTGCACCGCAAGGAGCTGGCGGAAGCCGCTGATCCGCAGGCGCTACGAGCAAGGCTGGTGGCGGAATACCGGGAGCGCTTTGCCAATCCTTATATCGCGGCGGCGCGAGGGTTTATCGATGACGTGATCGAGCCGAGCCAGACGAGGCCGCGAATCATCAACGCGCTGGAGATGCTTCAGAACAAGCGGGACAAAAACCCGCTAAAGAAGCACGGCAACATACCCCTGTAATCATTTTTAGAGAGCCATGCCGAAATTGAGGAAAGTCCTCGTCGCCAATCGCGGCGAAATCGCCTGCCGGATCATTCGGGCCTGCAACGAAATGGGGTGCGAGACGGTGGCGGTTTATTCCGAAGCGGACCGGAATCAACCGCATGTCCGGATGGCGGACGAGGCGTGGCTGATCGGACCGGCGGCGGCGCGGGAGAGCTATCTGCGGCTCGATAAGTTGCTCGAAGTGGCGAAGAAATGCGGTGCGGACGGGGTCCATCCGGGCTATGGGTTTCTCGCGGAAAACGGCGATGCGGCGGAAGCATTCGCCTCGGAAGGGGTCACGTGGATCGGGCCGCCGGTGAAGGCGATCCGGTTGATGGGCGATAAATTGAGCGCGAGGGCGACCGTCGCGCCAGCGGGCCTGCCGCTGGTGCCCGGGACGGGAAAGGGCGAGCGGGTGAACGATGAAAGCCTGATAGCGTCCGCCATGGGGATTGGCTTTCCGCTTCTTGTGAAAGCGGCGGCGGGAGGGGGCGGCAAGGGGATGCGAATCGTGCGGTCGCCGGCGGAACTGGCGGAAGGCATCCGAATCGCGCGGCTCGAAGCGGAGGCATCCTTTGGAGACAACCGGGTGTATCTCGAACGGCTGATCGCGAATGCGCGGCACATTGAGATCCAGATCATGGGAGACCAGCATGGGAACTTGATCCACCTGGGCGAACGGGATTGCTCGATCCAGCGGCGTCATCAAAAGCTAATCGAGGAGTGCCCGTCGCCGGCGGTCGATGAAGCCTTGCGCCATCGCATGGGAGCGGCGGCGGTGAAGGCGGCGGCGGCTGCCGGGTATTATTCGGCGGGGACGGTCGAGTTTGTCATGGACAACGACACGCATGAATATTTCTTCCTCGAAATGAATACCCGGCTCCAGGTGGAGCACACTGTAACGGAGAGGGTAACGGGAGTGGACATCGTCAAGGAGATGCTGCGTGTGGCGATGGGCGAACCACTCCGGTACAAGCAGAGCGATATCAAGTGGAAGGGCTCGACCATCGAATGCCGAATCCTTGCGGAGGATCCGTGGAATAACTTCATGCCATCGATTGGAGTGATTACTTCGCTGGCGGCTCCCTCGGGTCCGGGCGTGCGGATCGACACCGGTATCTCGGCGGGGTCCGAAATCACGCCGTATTATGACTCACTTATTGCGAAGCTGGTGGTGTGGGATGAGACGAGGGAGGAGGCGATCATCCGCACGCAGCAGGCGCTGAAAGAGTTCCAGATCACCGGAATAGAAACCACGATTCCCTTCTTTCTCCAGATGCTCGATACGCCGGAGTTCCGAACGGGAAAGGTGCACACCAAATTCGTGGAAGAAGAATTTTTGTTAAATAAAATCCGCAATCCCGAGTTGGAAAGAGTGGCGGCAATAGCGGCGACGCTCGTGGCCCATGCCAGGCGGGGGCGCGCAACGACGCTGGATCGGGCCACGAACCGGCCATCCGCGTGGCGTGTGATCGGCCGCCGGGAAATCGTGGGAGCAGGCTCCTGAAAAACTCGTATGAAATACAATGTACGCGCAGGTGAATCGGATTTTGAGATCCAGGTGGATCGCAAGGGTGCGATCCGGCTGGCCGGCGAACCGTTGGACGCCGACTTGCAGTCGTCGGCCGACCCGACGCTGTACTCACTGATTATCGGACACCGATCGTACGAACTGCGAATCGAGCCGTGCGAAGGCGGCTACCGGGTGCGTATCCACGGAGTCACGTACGATGTTGCAGTGGAAGATGAACGGGCGCACTTGCTGGCCGGCGTGAAGTCCTTATCGGGAGGAGGCGATTCGGGAGAAATGGCGATTAAATCGCCGATGCCAGGAGTCGTAATCGACGTGGCGGTGAAAGTGGGCGACCTGGTCGAGGCAGGCCAAACGCTGGTCGTCGTCGAGTCGATGAAAATGCACAACGAATTCAAGGCGCCGCGGATGGGAACCGTGAGGTCGGTGCGGGTCGAAAGAGGCGCCAAGGTGGCGCAGAATACGATTCTGTTGAGTTTGGGGTGAGACCCCCGTCAGGTCGCGGGGCGCCAGCCGGCGTCGGCCCAGAGTTCGCCGCTTACGGCGGCGTTGGTGAGCATGAAGCAGATTGCGTCGGCAATTTCCTCGGGTCTGATGAGACGTTTCAACTGGGTTTGAGGGAGGACCTTCGTGCGGATGTATTCATCGCCAAGAGCCCTCACCATCGGGGTGTCGGTAAAACCGGGGTGGATCACGCTGCATCGAACGCCGTAATACATCGCCTCGGCCATGAGTGTGGCGGCGGCGCCCTCGAGTCCGGCCTTGGTCGAAGCGTAGGATATCTGACCTATATTGCCGATGGAGGCAATCGAACCGAGGAATACCACGGCGCCCTGCAAGCCCTCCTCGGGTTGCCAGCGCTTGAGGCCGCGGGCTTTGCGGTCCTTTGCGATGGCGGCGACGAGTTCGATGGCCCAATAAATGGGAGCGATAAGATTAATTTCGAGGACTTTTCGGAAATCGTCGATGGGATAGATCACGACATTTCCCGTCTCCTTGTCGATGCGGACGGCGAGAGCATCTTTCGTGATCGCGGCCGCGGGCACACAAATCCGCGGGACGCCGACCCTGGCGCCAAAATCCGAGTAAACGCGCTGCCGGAACGCGGGATCCGAAGTGTCGCCCCGATAGCCGAAAGCTACTTCCCGGCCTGTCTCCATGTTCACATCCTGGGCCACGTGTTCGACGCGGTCGCCCATATCGACAAGGGCGATGCCAGCCGCGCCACGACGGGCCATCTCGACGGCCAGTGCGCTGCCAATGCCGCCTGCCGCGCCGGTAATCACCGCGCCATGGCCTTTGATTGCATTCAACTCCGTGGCCTCGCCGGCGCGAGGGTTCCGCTCCAGTTTTACAGGAGGTTCTGTTAGTATCTGGTTCATATTGTAATTGATAGACGGAGGCTCCGCTAAAGTCCATTTCTTTTTTGCAGTTGCATTATACTTTTTCCCCATATCTGGCAGCTTCCCTGCTGTTACAGAGGCAACGAGGCTGTGTGCGGTAGTTTTGCGTTTGCACAACTTTTTATTGACGGGAGGCTATTTTCCATGCGATGGTTTTTGGCGGAGAGGGGAACCTTTCCCAAGCTTCAATGAAACAGACACAACGAAGGAAAAGCACCAATATGAGCGCGAAAGAAACTGACACCAAACACGCGGCTGCGTCCCCGGACGCCGGCGCGCCCAAAAAGACGGAACCGCCTACAGAAGCAACGAACCGCCTCTTCCACGAGGCGATGCTCGGATATGAGAAGGCTCTGGAGACGGGAATACAACTGCAGGAAGACTCAGTGAAGATATGGAAGGATCTGCTGGCCAAAATCGGGACGCCGGAGGCTCTTCAGGCGAAAGTCGATTCACTGTCGGCGGAAGTCTTCCCGAATGCGCGCAAGGCGCTCGCCAAATATATCGAGACGGTCTCCGTCGGCACGATGTTTGCGAATCGAGCCGGGGGACAAGCGCGGGAACTGTTCGGAAAATCGCTGGCAATCTATCAGGCCACGTCCATCGCCGAGGCACAACTGCGCGTCCAGGACCTGATCGAGGATGTATTGGCCACCGGGCGAGAAAACGTCCGCACGGTCCTGAACACGAACCTGAAGATCATGGGTTTGTGGAAGGATCTGGCGCTATCGAATCCCTTGAAGAGCTTCTGCGCCGGCGCCTAGAACCGCCCGGGCCGGTCGCAGAGGAGAGAATGGGGGTCGGTTACCGGGGAGGCGCTGCCAGCATGCTGGTGGATGCCCTCCCCGGAAGGAGGCTGCGAAAAGGGCGGGGAAAACCCCGCCTGCAATGCAGAAATAGAAAGTGGGGTTGTTATGATAACGATGGAGTCACAGAAGAACATTGAGATTCTCGGGGCGGTCGCCTCGCGGCATCGGCGGATTCTTACATCGGAGGCGCTGGAGTTTTTCGCGGAGCTACAGCGGGAGTTTAACCCGCGCCGTCTCGAGTTGCTGTCCAAGCGGGTGGAGCGACAGAGGGAGATCGACCGGGGGAGGATGCCTGACTTCTTTCCGGAGACCAAGGCCATCCGCGAGGGGGATTGGAAAGTCGATGGCGTGCCCGCGGACTTGCAGCGGCGGCGAGTCGAGATAACCGGGCCGGTGGACCGCAAGATGGTGATCAACGCCTTGAACTCCGGGGCGAGCTGTTTCATGGCCGATTTTGAGGATTCGCATTCGCCAACGTGGGAAGCCACGCTCGATGGGCAGATCAACGTGGCCGATGCCGTGCGGAGAACGATCCGGTATGTGAGCCCCGAGGGGAAAGAGTATTCCCTCGACGAGAAGGTCGCCACGCTGCTGGTGCGGCCCCGGGGCTGGCACTTGCATGAGAAGCACGTGCTTGTGGACGGGGTGCCGGCGTCGGGAAGCCTTTTCGACTTCGCGATGTACTTTTTCCACAATGGACGGGAGCGGCTGGAGCAAGGATCCGGGATCTATCTGTATCTCCCGAAGCTGGAGCATTACCTGGAAGCGCGCCTATGGAATGACGTGTTTGTCAAAGCGCAGGAGATGCTGGGGGTGCCGCAGGGGACGATCAAGGCTACGGTTCTCATCGAGCACATCCTGGCCAGCTTCCAAATGGCGGAAATCCTCTACGAACTACGGCATCACAGCGCGGGGCTGAACTGCGGGCGGTGGGATTATTTATTCAGTTACATCAAGAAGTTCGCGAAGAAGACCGACTTCATCGTGCCGGACCGCGCCCAGGTGACAATGACCGTGCCATTCATGAGGGCCTATACCCTGGCTTGCATCAAGGAGTGCCACAAGCGCGGAGCGCACGCGATGGGCGGAATGGCAGCTTACATCCCGGTGAAGAGCGATGCCGCGGCGAATGAGATAGCGCTGGCCAAGGTGCGGGAGGACAAGCGGCGCGAAGCGACGGACGGCCATGATGGGACGTGGGTGGCACATCCCGGGCTGGTGGGGACGGCGATGGAGGAATTTGACGTGGTGCTGGGAGACCGGCCCAACCAGATCGCACGGCAGCGCGAGGATGTGAGCGTGACCGCGGAGCAGCTCGTCGAGGTGCCACAAGGGAACATCACCGAGGAAGGGCTGCGGACGAACATCCGGGTAGGCATCCAGTACCTCGAGGCGTGGCTGGGCGGCCTTGGGTGTGTGCCGTTGTATAACCTGATGGAGGATGCGGCCACGGCGGAAATCTCGCGCACCCAAGTGTGGCAGTGGGTCCACAATCCCAAGGGCATTCTCAACGACGGACGGAAAGTTACCATGGCCATGGTTCGGGAACTAATACGGGAGGAATTGGCGCGAATACGAATCGAGCGCGGAGACAAGCGGTTTGAGACCGGATATTTTGCGGTCGCGACGCAGCTATTCGAGGAACTGGTCGAGGCCGAGACGCTGCCCGAGTTTCTGACTCTCAAAGCCTATGAGTTGATTGACTAACCAAAAAAAAGAATATGAAAACCCAATCGCTTGGAGTGCCTGAACCGCACGAGGCGCCTCCGGCTCCGTTTTCGCCGGATCAGATTCGCGAATTGGAAAATGAGTGGCGCACAAATCCACGGTGGCACGGGAAGACGCGAAGCTACTCCCCCGAGAAGGTGCTGCGGCTGCGCGGGAGCATGAAGATAGAATACACCATCGCCGACCGGATGGCGCGGAAGCTGTGGGACCTGCTGAAATCGGAAAGGTATGTCGCTTCGCTGGGCGCACTGACCGGGAACCAGGCGGTCCAGCAGGTGCAGGCTGGGCTTAAGTCGATCTATCTGAGCGGCTGGCAGGTCGCGGGGGATGCCAACCTCGCGGGGGCGATGTATCCGGATCAAAGCCTGTATCCGGCGAACAGCGTGCCGGCGATTGTCCGGCGAATCAATAAGGCGCTTCAGCGGGCCGACCAGGTGCAGATGCTCGATGGCGCCGGCGGCGGGCGCAAATGCGATATGTGGGCGCCGATCGTGGCGGATGCGGAGGCGGGGTTTGGCGGGGTGCTCAATGTGTTCGAGTTGATGCTGCAGATGATCGAGGAGGGCGCGGCGGGCGTGCATTTTGAAGATCAGTTATCCTCCGCCAAGAAATGCGGGCACATGGGAGGAAAGGTGCTTGTGCCGACCTTTGACGCCATCCACAAGCTGACAGCGGCACGCCTTGCGGCGGACGTGGCGGGGGTGCCCACCGTCTTGATCGCGAGGACCGACGCAGACGCGGCGAAGCTGCTGACGACTGATTATGACGAACGCGACAAGCCTTTCTGCACGGGTGAACGGACGGAGGAAGGATTCTTCCGTGTGCGGGCGGGGATCGAGTTGGCAATCGACCGCGCGCTCTCCTATGCGCCGTATGCGGACTTGATCTGGTGTGAGACTAGCCGGCCGAATCTTGATTACGCGCGAAAATTCGCGGAGGCGGTGAAGAAGGAATATCCGAACCAACTGCTGGCCTATAACTGCTCGCCGTCATTCAACTGGAAAGAAAATCTGAATGAGGCGACAATCGCCGGGTTTCAAAACGAGCTTGCGGCGATGGGATATAAGTACCAATTCGTCACGCTGGCCGGATTCCATGCGATCAACCTGGCGATGTGGAAGCTGGCGCGGGGATACAAGGAGAGGCAAATGGCGGCTTATACCGAGCTGCAAGAGGAGGAATTCCAGGCGGAGCTGGAGGGTTACGCGGCGGTCAAGCACCAGAGTTTCGTTGGGGCGGGGTACTTCGACGAGATCTCGAAAATCTGCGGCGCGACATCCACCGGGGCATTGAAGGGCTCGACGGAAGAGCAGCAGTTTACCGAAGAATTGATGCATCGCCAGGCGGGTGCGGGCTAGGACATGAAAAACGGGGGTATGTTGCGGGAGAAGACCGACGATGGCGCCGATCTGGATTTTGACGAATTTTCCGCTTCCACTTATGCGGAATGGCGGGCGGAGGCCGAGGCAACGCTGGCGGGCGCGCCTTTCGAAAAGAAGCTGGTCACCCGGACCGCCGAAGGGATTGAGACCCAGCCAATCTATTGTCGCGAGAGCCTTGCCGGCCTCACCCATCTGGGTCCCCTGCCCTGCCAGCCGCCCTTTGTCCGCGGGACGCGAAGCAACGGCGGATGGGAAATCGCGCAGGGGATTTCCGGAGAATCGGCGGAGGCTTTGAATGAAGCGCTGCGGAGCGATCTCGACCGCGGTCAGACGGCGCTAAATATAACGCTCCAGGAGGCGGCCCATTGCGACGGGAGCCTGCCGGGACGGCGGGGGGTGTTGATCGAAACGGGGACGGATATCGATCAAATCCTCGACGGTGTGAATTTGGGAAAGGCGCCGTTGTATATTCAACCGGGTCCGGCAGGGCTGCCGCTTTTTGCCCTGCTGATCTCCTCTCTCCGGCGAACGGGTGCGGACATTCACGGGCTGCGCGGTGCGCTGGAGAACGACCCGATCGGCGAGTTGGCATCCCATGGCTCGCTGCCGCACTCCCTGGCGGCTGCATTTGACCAGATGGCGCTTGTTACACGCGCGGCGATCCTTCACATGCCGCATTTCCGCACCGTGGGTATCCACGCGCATGTTTACTCCGACGCCGGCGGAAATGCTGTGCAGGAGCTGGCATTCGCGTTGGCGACGGGAGTTGAGTATCTGCGGCAATTGGAAACGCGCGGCTTCTGCGTGGATGACACGGCTCCGCGCTTGCGGTTCGCATTTTCCATAGGGGCGGACTTCTTCACAGCGCTGGCAAAGCTGCGCGCGGCGCGGATGCTGTGGGCGCGAATCGTCGCCGCAAGCGGCGGCGGGACGGATGCGCAGAAAATGTGCATCCATGCGCGAACTGCGCTATGGAACCGGAGCGCGCTCGATCCGTACGTCAACCTGTTACGGGGCACGACGGAAGCCTTTGCGGCGATTGCCGGTGGCTGTGACAGCCTGGAGGTCGGCGCATATGACGAGGTGATGCGGCCGGCGGACGAGGCGTCGCGGCGGATGGCGCGGAATACGCAGATCATCCTGCGGGAGGAATGCCACTTTGACCATGTGATCGATCCGGCGGGCGGTTCGTATTATGTCGAGACTCTCACCGACCAACTTGCGCGGAAGGCGTGGACACTGTTTCAGGAGGTCGAAAAGCTGGGCGGAATGGGGAAGGCGGTCAGAATCGGGACGCCGCAGCATCAGGTGCGCGCGGTCGCGGCCAGAAAGAATGAAGCCGTAGCGGAGCGACGCCTTTCCCTCATCGGGGTAAACGTGTACGCAAATCCGAAGGAGAAACCGCCGAAAGTCCTCCACGAACCGACAAGACGCGCCGAAGCCGGGGAATCGGCCTCGGGAGCAGGCCCAGGCACATGGCTTGCGGAAATTTGCGGCGCCACGACGGAGAACCTTGTGGGCCTGGCCATCGCGGCGGCGGCGGCCGGAGCGACGCTCGGCGAACTCTCATCGGCTCTATCGGCCCGAGACGGCGAACCGGCCAGGGCGGAAATGCTCGCACCGCGCCGGGCCTCGGAGCCGTTTGAGAAAATGCGCGCGGCCGTTGCGGCAGCGGGACCGCCGAAAGTGTTTCTCGCGAACATGGGATCGCCGCGCCAGCACAAGACGCGGGCCGATTTCGCGACGAGCTTTTTCCAGGTGGGCGGGTTTCGTGTGATCGAAAACCGGGCTTTCCCTTCCGTTGATACGGCTGCCGAAGCCGCGAGCCAATCGGAGGCGCCAATCGTCGTGATTTGTTCCACGGATGAAACCTACCCGGAAATCGTTCCGCCGCTTGCCGGGAAGATCAAGGCGGACCGCCCGGAGGTGATTCTCGTGCTGGCCGGCTATCCCGAGGAGCATGTCGAAGCGTTCAAGGAGGCAGGGGTTGACGAGTTCATTCACATTCGCGCGAATTGTTACGAGACATTGCGCGGCATCGTGGAAAGGATGGGATTGAAGCCGTGACCGGGATACCAGATTTCAGCACACTGGAGTATGAAGGGACCACGCCCGAGGCGGGAGGAGAGGAGATCGATGCGGTGGTGTGGCGAACGATGGAGCAGATCGACGTCAAGCGGGTTTACACGCGGGACGACATTGCCGGCGCAACCCATCTCGAATTCACCGCAGGCATCGCGCCATTCCCGCGGGGGCCTTACGCGACGATGTATGTCCAGCGGCCCTGGACGGTGCGGCAATATGCAGGGTTCTCGACCGCGGCGGAGAGCAATGCATTTTATCGCCGCAACCTAGCGGCAGGCCAGCGCGGGCTGTCCGTGGCCTTTGATCTCGCAACGCACCGGGGGTACGATTCCGATCATGCGCGGGTGGTCGGGGACGTGGGAAAGGCGGGGGTCGCCATCGATTCCGTGCTCGACATGAAGGCGCTGTTCGAGGGCATCCCGCTCGACAAGATTTCCGTCTCCATGACGATGAATGGGGCGGTGCTGCCGGTGCTGGCATTTTACATCGTGGCAGCGGCCGAGCAAGGGGTGAGCCAGGAGCAGCTCACGGGGACCATCCAGAATGACATCCTCAAGGAGTATATGGTGCGCAACACCTATATTTACCCTCCCGAGCCCTCAATGCGGATTGTCGCGGACATATTCGAGTTTACTTCGAAATTCATGCCGAAATTCAACTCGATCTCAATATCGGGCTATCACATGCAGGAAGCGGGAGCCACGGCGGATCTGGAAATCGCATATACGCTGGCGGACGGGCTCGAATATGTGCGGACGGGATTGAAGGCGGGCATCGATATCGATCGATTCGCTCCGCGGCTCTCTTTCTTTTGGGCGCAAGGAAAGAACCTATTCATGGAGGTCGCGAAGATGCGCGCGGCCCGGGTGCTGTGGGCCAAAGTGATCAGGCAATTCAATCCGAAGAATCCGAAGTCGATGGCGCTGCGGGCGCATTCGCAGACATCGGGCTGGAGCCTGACCGAGCAGGACCCATTCAATAACGTGGTGAGAACGTGCATCGAGGCGATGGCGGCGGCGTTTGGGCACACTCAGTCGCTGCACACCAATTCTCTGGACGAAGCCATCGCGCTGCCGACGGAATTTTCGGCGCGCATCGCGCGGAATACGCAGCTTTATTTGCAGGAAGAGACCGGGATCTGCTGCGTCGTCGATCCATGGGGCGGCTCCTACTATGTCGAGGCTCTTACCGACGCGTTGATGAAACGGGCATGGAGCCATATGCGGGAAGTGGAGCGGCTGGGCGGAATGACCAGGGCGATCAGCGAGGGATTGCCGAAAGCGCGGATCGAAGAAGCAGCGGCGAGGCGCCAGGCGCGGATCGACTCGGGGCGCGAAGTCATCGTGGGGGTCAACCAATACCGGCTGGAAAAAGAGGATGTGATTGAGACGCGCGAGGTCGATAATGCAACGGTCCGCGAAAGCCAGATCGCGCAATTGAGGAAATTGAAGGCTGAACGCGATAATGGGGCGGTCGAGCGCGCGCTCGATGCGCTCACGCAGGCGGCGGGCGGGAGCGGAAATCTGCTCGCCCTGGCGGTGGAAGCGGCGCGGGTGCGCGCCACCCTGGGCGAAATTTCGGCCGCGCTGGAAAAGGTGTGGGGACGCCACAAGGCGCAGACGCGGCCGATAGCGGGGATTTATGGGACTGAGTACGGAGAGGGAATGAAGCGGGTTGGGCGGATGACCGATGAGTTTGCGGCGCGTGAGGGGCGCCGGCCACGCATCCTCATCGCGAAAATGGGCCAGGATGGCCATGATCGAGGAGCGAGAGTCGTGGCGACGGCTTACGGAGATCTCGGTTTCGACGTGGATATCGGCCCTCTATTCCAAACGCCCGAGGAGACGGCAAACCAGGCGGTGGAAAACGATGTTCACGTCATCGGCGTCAGCTCGCTGGCGGCAGGGCACAAGACGCTTGTGCCGCAGTTGATAGCCGAGTTGAAAGTGCTCGGACGTGACGACATCATGGTGGTTGTGGGCGGGGTGATTCCGCCGTCGGATTACAACTTTCTTTACAAGGCAGGGGCGGCGGAGATTTTCGGGCCGGGCACGGTGATACCGGACGCGGCGGAAAAAATCCTCAAGGCGTTGGAAGGACGGCTCAGCATGGCGCATGCATGAGAGGCGTTCCTCTGGCTATTCCGTTGGCTTTTACTTCGCTTTTAGCAGGCCGCGGAAAACATTTTCGCCGGGATAGGGCAGGCAGGCGGGATTCGGGGTAAAGACTTCGGCGAAGCCGAGGAGCTTGAACGCGTCGTAAAGAGCGGAGCCGCAGTGCGAGAAGGCCACGGCGGCATGATGGTGAAAACGCCCGAGGAGGACATGACGGTAGAAACGGTCGAAGCCCGGAAGATAGGCCGTGCCGGTCGCGCCGAAGGTCTTTGGGTCAAGATCGAGGAAGTGGCCTTCGATGATGTAGGCGCGCATCTTGTCGCCGACGCCATGGACCTGGACGACCGTGATCGGCGAGCCGATGAACTGGCCTTCGAGCGTGCCGCGAGTGATATCGGCCGGCGTGTCGGGCTCCATGAGGCGCTTCATGATCACCTGGTATTTCATCTCGGGATTCTTAAGGAGCTTGGGAGCCGCGTTGCCGCAATGGAACATGCCAACCATTTCCTTGATCGGGTAATTCTTGAGGCTCTCGTGGAGATCCTTCGGGATGCTGTGATTGATGTCGAGAATCGCAACGGCGCCGTCCGAGGCATATTGCGCCAGGAGCTCGGCTATGAGTGAGTAGCAGTCGTTTTCACACGCGATCGGGAAACCGCCCTGCGCCATGCGACCATTGATGTAACACGGGACATGCTTGAGGCTGAACTCCTGCTCGCTCCAGCATTGCGAGGCGGCGCCGGAAAGCTTGAGCTTGTCGCGAAAGGTTTTGATCGCTTTTTCGTAAGTGGAGAGGCGTCCGACAAATTCCTTGTCATCGGGAATGCTGGGCGTCTCCTTATTCATCTCGGCGGCGATTTCCGCGGCGCCCTCGGTTTCCTTGATGCGCTTGATTTCGTTCTGAAGGTCGAACAGGCCGAGTTCCTCGACTTCGACACCGATAGAATTGACCGAGGCGAGGTTGTAGTTGCAGGTTTCGAAGTCGCGCGGGCGCGGACCGAAGAGGCCGACCGTGGCATTGACGGTGCCCTTCACGATTTTTGCGATAGAGATGAAATGCTTGATTTCGACGACTCCCTCCTCGGCGCTGACGACCGGGGCCTCCGGAATGTGGACCTTGTTGAGGAGGCCGCGCTTGGCGACGCCGAGGACGGCGGAGAGCAAGCCGCAAAGGGCGTCGCCGCGTTTTTGCAGCAGGGATGAACCGGACTCCTCGGCGGCAGCGAGGATCATCACCGGGCCGTCAAAATTCTTGATAAACCAGGCATCCTCGATTTCGGGAGAAAAATTGCCGAGGAAGAAGACGACGGCATCGCAACCGGCGGCTTTGAGCTGGCGGGCGGCCTCGATGGCGTGGTCCTTTGTTTCAATGATGGCCGATTCGCCTTGTGGGGTGGTCAAGGAGAGGCCGGCGGCCTGAGCGGCCTTGAGGAGGCGTTGGGTGCGCTCGTCGGAGAGAGCGCGTGGGAAGCAGTTCCGCGAGGCGGAAACGAGGCCGAGCTTGATTTCGGGAGAATAGGTGCCAAGAGGGAGATACATGGGAAGGCCATAATGGCATGCCGAATAACCTAGTAAAAGCGGCAAGCTGTATGACAGTAATATAAGGAATGCCCCTATAAGGAATGCCCCAAAAGCTGACCATGACGGACATCGCCCGGCAGGCGCGAGTCTCCAAAAACACGGTTTCGCTCGCCCTTCGCAACGATTCGCGCATCCCGGCGGCGACCCGGAACCGCATCCAGGAGATCGCGGAGCGGCTGGGTTACCGGAAGAATCCGACCATCGCGCACCTGATGGTCCAACTGCGGGCGAACCGGACCAAGTCCTTTGCAGCCACCCTGGCCCTGCTGAACGCCAATCGTGACCCGAATGCCTTCCGAGAGCATCCCACAGTACCCAGGTATGTCGAGGGATGCCGCCGACGGGCGTCACAACTGGGATACACGCTCGACGAGTTCTGGCTGCACGACCCGCGGCTGGATGGGGAACAGCTCAACCGGATCCTGCACACCCGCGGCATTCGCGGGGTGATAGTCGCGGGGTTGATGCACGAGAATCATCTTCCGGAGCGATTCCTTCCCACGTGGGAGAAATTTCCATGTGTGGTGACGGGGGTGCGGACGCGCGATCCGTCCCTCTCATTCGCCAGCACCGACCAGCACATGCTGACCCTGCGCGCGGTCGAAAATGTGCTGCGGCTTGGATACCAGCGGCCGGCGCTGGTGCTGGACCATGTGATCGATCGGCTAATCGAGGGCCGGTTTACGTCCGGAATGCTGATCGCACAGCAGAACCTGCCCGCAAGCCGGCGGCTCCGGCCATTTTACAAAGTCAAGGAGGCGCATCAAAACCGGGAGCTTTTCCATCAATGGTTTGTAAAGGAAAAGCCGGACGTGATTCTCACGCTCTATCACGATGTCATGCACTGGCTGAAGGGGATGCGCATCCGAGTGCCGGAAGACATCGGGGTGGTGCAATTGGAATGGCGCGAGGATCATCCCGAGCTGGCCGGGATGAACCAGCACAACGATGTTACAGGCGAGGCGGCCGCGGAAATGGTCATCAGCATGATCTACAACGGCGAGTGCGGCATCCCGGTATTTCCACGGGCAACATTTATCGACAGCACCTGGGTCAACGGAAAAACGGTGAACGGGCAAATATCATCCGCGGTTTGAGAAGCTATTGCAGAAGCCGCCGTAATTAGGCTAATAATCGAGCCGCAGACGCTTATCTGGCCGGCGGGCATTCGCGGCCTTTTCTACCCACTTATTTAATCGATATGACTCATAAAATCCGCCTCGGTCTTGTAGGACTTCGTTTCGGGCTCTGGGCATCGAGGCGCATCATCGCTCACCCGGAACTCCCGGTACGGTTGGAAAGGATTTGCGACCTCGACCTGGCGCACGCGGAAACCTGCTCCAAGGAGTTGGGGGTCGCGGTGGCTCCCAACCTGCAGGCTATGCTCGACGATGATCAAATCGATGCGATCTGTCTCTTTACGGAGCCCACGGGGCGGGCAAATCTGATCCGCAAGGTCATTCGCGCCGGCAAGGATGTCATGACGACGAAGCCCTTCGAAACCGACCCGCAGGCTGCGTGGGACATCCTTCAAGAAGCCCGGAGCCTGGGCCGCATTGTGCACCTGAACTCACCCAATGCCCGGCCCTTCGGGGAAATGGCAGTCATCCGCGACTGGGTCGACTCTGGCAGCATCGGGACGCCAGTCGTGGCGCAGGCAAACGCATGGGCGAATTACGGCGCCACCAAGCCGGACGGCACCTGGTATGACGATCCCCGCCGCTGCCCGGCGGCGCCCGTTTTCCGCATCGGCATTTATATGCTGAACAATCTGCTCCAGGTCTTTGGCGAACCGGTGGAGGTGCAAGTCACCACCCAGCGCTTCCAGACCAAGCGCCCCACTCCGGATAACGCCAGCCTTACCATCAGTTTTGCCGATGGAGGGATAGTCAATATTGTTGCCTCCTTTGCTGTCGGCGGACCGGATAACTATAAGAATTCCATGACCATCGGGGGCACCAAGGGCGTCATCTATTTTGCCACCGGGCCCAAGGCCCGCGACGGGGGGGTTACCGAGATCCTTCTCTCCACCGATGATCGGCTGGAGCGCCGGGAGTTGACAGGGGTATCGGGTGAATACGATTGGGACTTTTTCGCCCAACGGGTTCGCGGGGAGATAAAGCAGGACGTGACAACGCCGCTGGACATCGTGCGGGCGATCCATGTAGTGCGAGCGATGTCCGCGGCGGAATTGAGCGGGGAAAGCGTGCGGGTCGAGAAATTCCAGCCGGCGGTACAGCCACATGCCAGCGTCTAGCTGCCAGGGGACTATCTGCCGAGATACTTGTCGCGGCCGAGCACGAGTGCTTCGATTTTGCGGTCGACGACAGAGCGCTTCAACATCCAGAAACCGCAATCGGGATGCACCCAGCCAATGCGGTCCTCGCCGGCTTTTTTGGCGGCCCTGCCGATGCGCGCGGCGACTTCATCGGGCGTCTCGATGTGATTGACCTTGATGTCGATGACACCGATGCCGAGCTTGATGCGCGGGTCGATGCCGGCGAGCGCGTCGAGGTCGCTCTCTGGCCGATGCGCGAGTTCCAACACGAGATGGTCGGTGTGAAGACCGTTTAGGAAATCGAGGAGTCGCTTCCAGTTGCCGCTCTGGATGGTCTGGCCACCGTAGTTGCCGAAGCAGAAATGGACGGCGCGCTGGCATTTTACGTTGTCGAGGATGCGGTTGATCGCCTGCAAGGCGACCGGGATGCCTTCAGGGCTTCCAGGGATGTTCGCCTCGTCCACCTGCACGCAGGCACAGGGGAGATCGGATACCTGCGCGGCGAGGATATCGGCGATGGCAAGTGTGAGCACCTCGATGTCGCCGTAGTGGTTGTCCAGTAAGGTGCGCGCCAGCATGTAGGGACTGGTGAGAGTGAACTTGAACGGGCCGGCGGCGACGGACGCAGAGCGAGCACAATCCTCGTAAAGATCGAGGACTCCCTCCGAGAGCGGTTCGCGGACCACGCCGGCGGGTTTGCGCCGGAAGTTCATCTCCTGCTTTGCGCGGAATGCTCTGGCGTCGGTCATGCCGACGGCGGTCGAGATACCACCGATGCGACTGATGAAATACTCGATCATCCCGTTGGTGTCGGGGTGATTCACATCGAAGCGGGAGAGTTCGCCATCGGTGGGCAGGTCGATGCCGTAGCGACGTTGCGTGGCGATAACAACGGCGGTGGCGTCGAGCACCGCTTGTTCGCTCGGCAGGGCGACAAGCCAGTCGATGGGCGAGTAGGAACCGACCGTGGTGGTGAGGATGGCGGGGGATGAGTGAGTAGTTTGCACGGTTATGAGTTTGGCAAAGGATCCAGCTTGGTTGCAGTCTGGTCAGTGTAAAAGCACGCTGAGCGGATCAAATCCGGATCGCAGTCGTAAGGCACGACGCCTGTGCCGAGCAACCCGCGCGGGTGACGTAAAGCAAGCGGCAGCAGGCGGTTGATTTCTTCAAATAATACGCTCCTGTCGCCCGAGCCGAGGCGGCTTGAGGGCATGTTGATGCGGACGGTGACATCGGGATATCGGGCCGCGACTTCCATGAAGGCATGCTGATCCGTCTCGGCGGGGCAAATCACCATGCCCGGTCCGGCCTCAAACAGGTCAGCCGCCACGCAGGCAATATTCCCGCCAATGATGCAGGTGAAGGGAGCGCCTGCTTCCACGCCGGGAGCCAGCATCACCCGCAATGCCGGCGCAACGAGCGATCTAAATATTGCGGGCGGGACGAGGGGCGGAGCGGCGCCCGACTCGTAAATGGCGGGCCGAAATCCAAGAGTGAGCATTTGGCGGCAAAGGGCCGCCTGGTGCCGTGCGAGAAAATCAATGGCCCGGCACATCCCCTCGCCTTCCTCGGCAAACTCCATCAGGACTGTTTCAAATCCGAGTAAACCCATTGCGATGGAAACTGGACCCGCAAGCGGAACTTGCACTTCGGCAGACGGGAATACGTCGGACAGGCGCGCCGCAGCGTCTAGAAGCAGCGGGAGGCGGCCGTCCCTTTCGGCATCCAGCGCAGGCAGGCCGAGGATTGCGCACGGATCGGATAGAGGCGGATCACCCAGTGCGGGCGCGACGCCACCGGTGGAGGGCATTACCTTCGCACCCCACGCCTCGGCCTCCGCGTGGTAGACGTCGATACCGCACACAATGGGCGAGTGCCCGTATGCCTCATGGGCTCTGGCGTGCGCAGCGACCAGCAGATCGCCATCACGCGAGACTTCCCATGGTGATTTTTTGAGGAATGCCGCAGCGTGCTCAATAACGGCCGGATATAGCAAAGCATGACGATCCATGGATCGAAGAAATGTAACCTACCGGACGGCGGGCGTCTTGGCAATGCGGGCAAAGTGGTTTGCAAATCGGGCAACCCAATGATTTTAGTGATCTGTGTCCATTGTCAGAACAAGCAGGCCGCTCGCGGTCGCGTTCGACGAATCGGGCCTCGACATCGTCGAGAGCCATCATTCCGACGATTTCCGGATGGATTGGAGCGCGCATCCATTTCTGAAAGTGCTGTTCGTCATCGCCGGGGCAGGCCGTCTGCTCGCGGGCCAGGAGGAGTGGCCGCTGGCGAAGTCCGCGCTGGTGCTGGTGCCACCGCGGGTCGTCCACCGCATCGCGGACGAACCGGGCATACCGCTGTCGATCTATGTGCTGTGTGTGGAAGGAGTCGCACCATTCGGCAATCTGCGCGATTTCCAAGCCGTCTCTCCAACGCAGGTTCGCGACAGAGAGATCATTTCCCTTGCCGGCACCGTGATGCGCCGGTTGCTCATCGAGAAAACCCGCGTGCTGCCAGGGCGACGGCTCATTACTGCCGGCCTGGCCGCGATGTTGCTGGGCCGTATGGTCCGATATACCGGCATTGGCGCCTTGAAGTCCGCACCGGCAAAAGCTGGCGCGGAGGCGAATGTCGAACGCTATAGGCAAGGGCTTGCCACGGCTTTTAGCGAACCGGATACGCTTGACTCCGTGGCGCGCCGGCTGGGCCTGAGCCGGCGGCGTTTCACTCAGCTTTTCCGGAAGATATCCGGTGAATCATGGCTGCCGTATGTCCGCCGTCTGCGAATCGGGCACGCGAAGCATCTGTTGCGAAACACGGACCGGTCGATTGCAGCCGTGGCGTTCGAGTGCGGGTTCGAAGACCTTTCAAACTTCTATCGCGCCTTTAAGGCAGCCACAGGCCAGTCGCCGCGCGGTTGGCGCGAACGCTTCCGAAAACCGGAGGATTGAATGAGCGAAGGATTCTTTTGAGAAAGCCACCGCGGCGGCTCGACGAGAAAATATTCAGTTTCTTTTTCTCTTCTTTCAGGCGCCGATCTTTTGCGAAGGTGCATGGCCAATGAACTTCCCCCGGATTTGGCCATGAGCATCGGAATCGGCATTTATGGAGCCAACGGGCACCAGATCTGGAAGGCGCCTCATGAATTGGGGGGCTTGGGACATGTGGCAGCCACGGCGAGGATCCCACGGGAGGCGCTGCCGACTTCCTTGCGCGATGACTCAGAGATTGTCCACCATGAAACCCTGGAAGCCTTGCTCGGCGACCCGCGAGTCGAACTGGTTTCACTTTGTTCCCCGAGGCGGCGCGACCAGGCGGCTCACGCGATCCAGGCATTGAGAGCGGGCAAACATGTGTATGCGGAGAAGCCGTGCGCCATGGAAGAATGCGAACTGGATGCGATCCTCCGTGTCTCAAGCGAATGCGGCCGAATGTTTCACGAGATGGCGGGCACGGCGTTTGAACAGCCCTATCTTACCATGCGGGAGGCCGTGCGCGCAGGCCGCATCGGTCAAGTCGTGCAAGTGCTATGTGAAAAATCGTATCCGTGGCACCCGGACCGTCCGCAGGATGAAGAGGTCGATGGGGGACTGATCGAGCAAGTCGCAATTCACGGGCTGCGACTGGTGGAGCATGTCGGCGGAGTGCGGGTGCGCGCGGTGGAAGCCCGCGAAACCAGCCTTGGAAATCCCGTCGCGGGCGGCGGACTGCGCATGGCAGCCAGCCTGATGCTGGAATTGGAAGGGGGCGGTCTGGCATCGGTCTCCGCAAACTATTTGAATCCGCGCGGAACGGGGGTCTGGGGAGACGAGACCCTGCGGGTGCTGGGAACGCTCGGGATGGTCGAATCCTTCCATGGCGGCAGGAATACGAGGCTGGTAATCGGCGAGACCGACCATGGCCCGCTCGATGCCACGGCGCCCAGGATTGATTTTCTTGCCGCCTATTTACAAAGCATTTCCGGCCTTGGCGGGATGCCGCTTCCACTTGAAGAGGAGCTAAGTCCCACCCGCTGGGTCATCCGTGCGAAGAAAAGGATTGTTGAAATCCCTCTTGAAGAATGCGGAGGCGACGGGACTCGAACAGGCCAGTAGGCTTCTACAACTTTTCGATGCGGAGGGCGTTCGCTTCGATGCGTCCTTCGCTCAGGACGAAGCCGATACCGCCGCCCTCCAGTCCGGGTAACGGATCTTCCGCTTCGATCACCCGTTGGCCATTGATCCAGCCGACTAGATGACGTCCATGCACTTCCAGGGATAGTTCATACTCGGCGCGAAGCTCCCATGGATGGGTGGTCTCGGCCAGCACGGTTTCGTCATGCGCCATGCGTATAAGGGACAATGTGTGGCCAGTGCGGAGGTACAGACCGTAGTAACGCGTGAGGCCCTGCACCCGCGCGGCAAGCGCCCATTCGCGGGCCAGATAGGGCTTGATCTTCGCGGAGACCCGGTAGTCCGTCCATGCCCGCGATCCGGTGTGGATTACGCCTCGGCCCCGGTTCTGGATGAGGTTGAACGTGGCGTTGGGACTTGGGCTGCTCAGGTCCATGCTGCCAACGAACATTTTTTCCCAGACGTGCCGGCCCTCGGTCTGCCTGGGCAAGTCAAACGACAGAGTAGGGGTTCCACCCCACGTCAGCCAATCCAAGTGCAGCCTGCTGCGTCCCGGACCGTCGAGTTGGACGCCGACTGAAGTGACGGGCCAGCCTTCGGTCGTCGGAACCGTCCAGCGCAGCAACCCTTCTTCGCCGGGCCGAAGATCCACCCAAGGCCCTTCCCGCAAGACCACCGCCTCACGTTCTTGATAAACACGAACGAATAAACGGGCCCGAACCGGCGGGCGATTGGCGGCGTCTGTTACCACCCGCGCAGTGATTTCATCGCCGGGATAAAGCGCCGGCGTGGCGGTGACGCTGTAGCTGGGCATTTTGAGAGCCGACGGTGGAAGGAATGTGAAAACCTCCGCATCGCAACGCTGATCGGGAAACTGTACTTCCAATTGCAGGGACCGCGCGCCTTCGCCCAATGCTCCTATCACGGGCAATACCGTGGCTTCATTAGGGCACAAGTTCGACGGAGCGAATCCGTGGGTCGAGCCTGGCAGCGAAAAATGGTAACGTGATCCCTGCTTCGGCACGCGCTGCTCGCTCCCGGCAAGTACACGCCCGATATTAGCCAGTTCGAGCGCGATGTTCGCCGCGTCCTTCAATCCCCAATGTCCGTCCGCGGCTGGCAGATACATCCGATCATTTACCGGGGTGCGCCAGTCGTAGCCGGAGCGCAAGGTGTCGAGTCCATTGCGGATGCCGAGGAGGCAGCCGAGGTTGGCCGCATTGCAGTCGGTATCGTAACCACAGGTATTGACGATCATCAGAGAGCGGTCAAAATCGCCGCCACCGTAAAGCAGCGCGAGGATGATTACGCCATGGTTGGACACCATCGGGCAGTTGGTTTGAAAATGCTGGTAGCCGTGGTGTTCAATCAGTTGTGCCAGAGCATGGCGCCAGTCCAATCCCTCTTTGCGCCAGCGGCGCACTTCCGCGATCGCCTGCGCAATGCGTGAATCGGCTGGGATATAGGAAACGGCGCGGTCAATCAGCCCACAGATATCTTTTTCCACGAAAGCGAGGGATTCCATCGCCGCAATGACCACAGCGCCGTGAACAGCCTCACCATCATGGCTCACGTGGGCCGCTTTGCGGGCGAGGCTCACGGCCAGATCGGGCTGACCAGGCGCGACCAAAGCCCAGCCATCGATAAAAATCTGGGCGCCAATCTCCTCGGCAACTGCCTCGCCATTCAGCTCAGCCGAGCCACTCCGCGGCGCTTCAATGCCCGAGTGCAAACGCAACCAGGCGGTATGTTCCGTGGACCGGCCCATCCCTCCCCACCAGAGGATGTGCCGGTTTTCGGCAATATAGTTCAGCCAGGTCTGGCCGATCTGCTTTGAGGTGAGGTCCGGGCTGATGCCATGATCCAGCAAGGCTCGCACGAAGGTGAATGTCCCGGTAATGTCATCGTCCGTGACGATCAACGGTACTTTCTGGTCTTCATGGACGTAGCGGCGGATTTCTCCCCAACGTTCGGCGATGGAATTGTAGGACCATCCTTCAAACGGGCGCCCAAGATAGACGCCGATCAGCTTGCCAAGCACCCCGGCGTAGACGCGCTCTTCGTAATCTTCCGGGAGGGAATACTTCATGGAATCCTTTTAGATACGGAGTCTACGGGGCTCGAACCCGCAACCTCCGCCGTGACAGGGCGGCGCTCTAACCAATTGAGCTAAGACTCCTCGCGATTAAACGAGCCGCGAAAACTAGCGCCCGCCTGCCCGGTAAGCAACGATTTTCTCCACGTAGTTTTCGGACCCAGCCGGCCAGCGCCTCCCGGCGCCCTCCGGACGGGGCGACGGGGTTTCCGTCCGCATTGCCGCCGGCGCATCGGCGGCTATAATCACCCTAAAACCGCCAATTTCGTCCACGATCTCGCCAACTGTGACTTTTTCCACACCTCCTCCGTTGCCTGCTGGCAAAGCCACTCCGGGAGGCGGAATCCACCCGCGCAAGGTCATTATGGCGATCATCCTGGCCGCCTCGATTCTCTTCTTTTTCCTGATTCTGTTTGCCGGGGGCGTTGCCATCCTGCGGGAGGGGAGCCCGGGAGGGCACGCCGGGCTCACCACACTGCTCGCCAAGGGCAGGCGAATCGTGGCCCACCACCTCAACCCGCATCACTCCAACCCGCATCACAACAAATAGGCATTCGGGGGCCAGGCACCGGCATTAGCATCAGATCGTGCCGTCGGCGTCGGAAAACAATACTGGACAGGCAGCGGCGGGTGTGCTTGATTCCACCCTCCAAATTAAGCGCGATAACACATAAAACAGATTTCGCCGTTGGTCCCTGGGTGAGCGATTCCCGTCGCCGCCACGTGCTTCAGGGGTAACCCGGCGAAGAGATAAAGGAAGAATCAAGCCCTGGAGTGCCCGCGACCCCGCCGTCGAATCGTCGACCGCTGGTCTCTGCAGTCGCTGATATCTAAAATAAAACCATGCCAGTCCGCCTCAGCCGTTTCGAAATGCCGAAGACTCCCGTCCGCGACGAGAGCACGGCCACAGACATCTATGCCCGCTTCGTTGCCGAGCCCTTCGAGGCCGGTTACGGGCACACCGTCGGCACTTCTCTGCGCCGGGTGCTCCTCTCATCGCTGGAAGGCGCCGCGATTACCTCCGTCCAGATCAATGGGGCGCAGCAAGAGTTTGCCACGCTGCCGAATGTGGTCGAAGACGTGACCGACATCGGGCTCACCCTGAAGAAGATCAAGTCCAAGGCGCACGGCCATGAGACGCGCACGCTCCAGATTTCCGTCAACAAGGAAGGGGCGATCACGGCAGCGGACATTCAGGAAGTGGCCGGATGCGATGTGATCAATAAGGATCAGCACATCTGCACGCTGGACAAGAAGGGCAAATTCGATGCCGATCTGGAAGTGAAAGTGGGCCGCGGCTTCGCCACGGGCGATGAGAATAAGCATCCCGACCAGCCCATTGGCGTCATCCCGATCGATTCCATCTTCTCGCCTGTGACTCGGGTCAAGTATGCGGTGGAAGCGACCCGCGTCGGCCAGCGCACGGATTACGACAAGCTGGTCCTCGAGATATGGACCGACGGCCGCATCACCCCGCAGGATGCGCTGCTCCAGAGCTCGGCGATTTTGAAAAAGCACCTCGATCCGTTCGTGAATTACGACGAGAACGCGGTTGAATTTGACGAGACGCCGCAGCAGGTCAGCCAGGAGAATCAGAAGCTCAAGAAGCTGCTGAACATGAGCGTCAACGAGATCGAGCTGAGCGTCCGGGCGGCGAATTGCCTTAACAACGCGAATATCACCACGGTGGGCCAGCTCGCGCAGAAGACCGAGGCGGAGATGCTGAAGTACCGGAACTTCGGCAAGAAGTCGCTCAACGAAATCAAGGACAAGCTCTCGCAACTGGGGCTCAGCCTCGGGATGAAATTTGAAGGGGGCCTGATCGATACCTCCGACACTGCCGCCGCGGCGGCCGCGCTCGACAACCTCGCTTAATACTTACCCTCGGTACCGAACGTCATGCGACACCAGAAAAATACTGTAAAACTCGGGCGCTCCCAGGCCCATCGCGATGCGCTGCTTGCCAATCAGGTGGTCAGCCTGATCGAGCACAGCCGCATCAAGACAACGCTTGCCAAGGCGAAGGCGGTCCGCCCGTTTGCGGAGAAGCTCGTCACTCTCGGCAAGAAGAACACCCTCCATGCGCGCCGTACAGCGCTCTCCTACCTGCGGCATAACGAAAGCGCGGTCCATCGCCTCTTTGGCGAGGTGGCGCCGCGGGCGGCGGACCGCAAGGGGGGATACACCCGCATCATCAAGCTGGGCCAGCGCAAGAGCGATGCGGCGCCGATGGCGCTGCTCGAGTGGGTGGACGGCTCCGTGGTTGAGGAAGCGGCTCCTGAGCCGGCCAAGACCAAGGGGAAGAAGGCGGCGGTTAAGCCAGTTGGGCCGGCTGGGGAAACGGCCAAGAAGCCTCGCGCCAAGAAGAAGGCTGCTGATGAGCCGGCCGGCGGTGAGGCTGGCGAATAACCACAAATTCAACATCTGTCTGAGAACGGCGGCCAGCGATGGCCGCCGTTTTTTTGTCGCAATATCCCTTTTTTAGCCGCATATGCGCTATAAAAGCTAATATAGGTCGATTATGGCTTTTGAAGAAAATGCTCTTCTCTTCGGGTTTGATCCGGAGCCGGGGATTGTTGCGGCGCAGTTTGACGGGGGTTCCGGGGTCACCCTTTATGTGCGGGGGAAGGATGGGGCGACTACGACTCGGGCGGAGACGTTTCGGCCGTATCTCTGGACGGCGGGGCGGCCTTCCATCGGGGCGGAGGTTGTGCTGCTGGCGGGGGGGCTGGCGTTCGATCATCTGGTGAGCTTCGAGAATTGGGGGGAGTTGACCAGGGCCAGGGCTGAGCTGAAGGCGGCGGAGCATCCGGTGTTCAGCCTGGGGGACCCGATCCAGCAATATCTGCTCGCGACGGGGAAGACGCTATTTAAGATGCTTGAATGGAACGACTTGCGACGGATGCAGATTGCGGTGGATGCCCAATCGATCCAGTTATCGGATTCCACGGGCTGGTCGCAGACCCTTGACCGGTCGGAGCTGGGAATGCTCACCACGGTCATCCGGCTGCGGGACCCGGATGTCATCGAGGGGCACGACCTCTTTAAAAAAATCCTGCCGGGGCTAGCGGCACACGCGCGGAATGCGAAGGTCAAGCTGCTGTGGGGGCGCGACGGGTCGGCGCTGAGCAGCCGGCCTTCCCGGATTCAGGTGGCGGAGAAGACGATCACGTATCCGAAATACGAAGCGGCGGGGCGGCACTTTGTGGATACCTTTCTGCTTGCGCAGTTTTATGATGTCACGGCGCGGGTGCTGGAGACTTACGAGCTGGCGGATATCGCGGCGCATCTGCACATTCCGGAGGGACCGGTGCTGGAGCAGGTGGGAGCGCTCTCGGAGGCGCTTGGGGCGAGCTACTTTGTGCAGGCGAAGATTTTTCCCTATAATTACCAGGATGTGATCGTGCGGGGGAGCGCGACGAAGGCGGATGCGCTCTTCCTGCGCGAGTACCTGAGGCAGCGGCACTCGTTGCCGGATTTGTCTGAGCCGCGGGCGTTTGAAGGGGGGTATACGGATATCTTTTTTACGGGGGTTGCGCGGAACGTGTGGCATTGCGATGTGGCGTCGCTTTATCCGAGTCTGATGCTGCAATTTGGGTGCTTCCCGGCGTCGGACCGGCTGGGGATTTTTCGCGGAATCCTGACGGACTTGCGGGCGTACCGGCTGCAGGCGAAGCAGCAGATGCGTGATGCTACGACGCCGGCTACCCGGGCCAGCCTCAAGGCGCTGCAGAGCACGTTTAAGATCCTGATCAATGCGATGTATGGATACCTCGGGTTTTCGCAGGCGCGGTTCGCGGATTATGAGGCGGCGGCGGATGTGACGGCGCGGGGGCGGGCGCTGCTGCGGGATATGGTGGAGCGGCTTGAGGCGCTGGGGGCGCAGGTGATTGAGATCGATACGGACGGGATTTACTTCGTGCCGCCGGCGGGGGCGGACCTCGCGGATTTGCACGGGCGGCTAGCGGAGATTCTGCCGGCGGGGATCGATGTGGAGATCGACGAGCAGTACGAGGCGATGTTTTCGTACAAGGCGAAGAACTATGCTTTGCTGGATAATGAAGGGGTGCTTATTTTGCGGGGAGGGGCGCTCAAGTCGCGGGGGTTGGAGAAGTTTCAGCGGCTGTTCATGGAGCAAACCATCCGGTTGATCATGCAGGGGCGGGGGGCGGAGGTCGAGGCGCTGCGGGCGGAGTATGAGTCGAAGATTCGGAACCGGGAGTGGCCCATTGAGTGGCTGGCGAAAACGGATACGCTCCAGGATTCGCTGGCGCAGTATGCGAGGAAGATTGAAGGGTCGTCACGGAATCGGGCGGCGGCGTATGAGTTGGCGCTAAAGAGCGGGCGGAAGTTTGAGCCGGGGGATCAGGTTGCGTATTACATTACGGGCACGAAGAAGAACGTGGCGGCGTATGAGAATGCGCGGCTGGTGTCCGAGTGGGACGCGGGGAAGCGGGATGAGAACGTCGAGTATTATGCGGCGAAGTTGCAGGAGTTGGGGAAGAAGTTTGCGCCGTTTGTTGAAGGGGCGGGACCGGAGCAAGGGAGTTTTGCTTTTTAGCGAGGGGAACGGGGCCTTGCGATTGCTGTCGGCTGTTTGAGAAAGCGAGGATATTTTGGCTCACAGTTTGTCTAAAATCTTTGCCTGACCCGGGTTTCCTGACCCGGGTTTCCCTTGACCCCGAATTTCCATTCCATGAAATACCCCCAACCTGCCTCGCTTCTCGCGGCCACATGTTTGCTCGCGGCCGCGGCGGCCCCGCTCCAAGCCGAGATCAAGCTTCCTGCCATTTTTGGCGATCACATGGTTCTTCAGGAAGATCAAAACCTACCGTTGTGGGGCAAGGCCGACCCCGGGGATGAGATTACGGTCACAGCGGGGACGGAGTCAGCCAAGGCTACGGCCGATGCAACGGGTAAATGGATGGTGAAATTGGAGCCTCTCCCGCTGAACGCCACTCCGATCACAGTAAGGATTACGGACAAGGCCCATTCAATCACCCTCAACGACGTCCTCGTCGGGGAAGTCTGGATTTGTTCGGGGCAGTCAAACATGGCATTCATTCTCGGAGGCGCCCACAACTCCAAGGTCGCACTGCCTGAGGCCCATGATTCCAAATTACGGTTCTTTCGTGTGGCCAAGAAAAGCTCGCTCGATCCGAGCGATGACGTGACAGGCAAGTGGGAACTTTGCACGCCAGAAACGGCGCGCGATTTTTCCGCGGTCGGCTATTTCTTCGCAAAGGACATTCGCCAGGATTTGCACAAGCCGGTTGGTCTGATTGGCAGTTACTGGGGTGGCTCACCCGCTCAGGCATGGACGAGCATTTCCGGCCTGCAGAAACGCCCCGAGCTCAAGCATTATGTCGCTGATGTGGAAAAAACTCGCGCCGATTTTTCCAAGGCGACGGCGGCCTATCCGGCGGCCGTGGCGAAATATCAAACCCAAGTAGATGCATGGACGAAGAGCCCGGACGGCACCGCCTACACCGCAGCATACAAGGCTTGGAGGGATGTCAATAACAAGGCAAAAGAAGCTGGACAAGATTCCATGCGTGCCCCGGGGACTCCCAAGTCAAAGCCGAAACCGCCGGTTGAACCAGATGGGGGCTACAAATCGCCCGTGGTGGTTTACAACGGCATGATCGCGCCCCTGATTCCCTACGCGATCAAAGGCGTAATCTGGTATCAAGGCGAGGAAAACGGCCACAAGGGCTATGAATACCGGGCGCTGTTTCCGAACATGATCAGCGATTGGCGCGAGAAATGGGGTCAGGGAGACTTCCCGTTCATCTTCGTCCAGTTGCCGAACTATAACGAATCTGTGATGCAAGTCTGGCCCTTCCTGCGCGAAGCGCAGGCCATGACGCTTTCGCTGCCGAATACCGGCATGGCGACGGGTATTGACGTTGGCGATCCGAAGAATATCCATCCCCAGGACAAGGTCGACATTGGCCATCGCGTTGCATTGGTGGCCCGTCACGTGGCCTATAATGAACAACTCGTCTATACCGGGCCGACATACGGCTCAATGAAAATCGAGGGTAATAGCATCCACGTTACCTATACTACAAAAGGCTCCGATTTGGTGATAGGGAAAGCTCCATGGGTCGCGCCAGGAGCTCAGCCCCGGCCCACCGACAAGCTTCTGGGCTTCACCATTACCGGTGATGATAAGAAGTGGGCGCCGGCCAATGCCACCATCAGTGGCGATGAGGTGATCGTGTCCAGCCCGCAGGTACCCAAGCCGGTCGCTGTTCGCTACAATTGGGCCAACGCCCCGGAGGGGAATCTCTACAACAAAGCGGGTTTGCCTGCATTCCCTTTCCGCTCAGACAACTGGTCCGATCCCGCAGCGGGAATAGGGCAACCTTAGCCTGCGGCTAAGAAAGCGACAAGGGTCACATCTGAATGGCAGTTAGTTAAGGAGGTTTCAGGAGAGAGTTGCCTCACGCGAAGGCGCGAAGCCGCGAAGGGAAATCTCCGAATTTGCTGAAGCTCTTCTTCGCGTCTTCGCGCCTTCGCGTGAGCAGCAAAATACCGGTCGAAGTCCTGCGCTTCGTTCTGAAAAATCGGCCTCCGCATCCTAAATCGACCTTAACTTAGCGCCATTCTTGCCTGACCCCGAGTTCATACGGAAATAAGTTTTACCAGCAATTAAAAAACCGGTATAAGTTAGCCTCTTTGAACTCCGTGAACTTCAATCCTGTCCGCTGTTTAAACAAACGAGGGTCACATTCGCCCCGACCCGGACGATCGTTGATGACAAAACATTTGCCATCTGGTGAAAGGTCGGCCTCGGCAGCTCGGTCATAGGCGAAAAGCAGTTCTTTCTTTGAGGGATCAGCAAGTGAACTTAGGACTATTTTGAAGGTGGGGCTACCTTCATCCGTTCTTCGATACACCTCCTTGACAATGTCGATGTGCGGTCCGCCAAAAAACTCTAGCTCCGAGTCAGGTTTGGTTTGATCCACTAGCTTGTAATGAGGTCCGGGCTCGTCAGCAAAACACGGAGCGGCGAGCACACATAGCAAAGCAACAGAGAGTTTCATTATGGCGATGATTGCATCAGGGGCATGGGTGAGCGGCCAATCTTCCGGGGAGACCGAGATTACGCGCGATTTGTTGAAATCCTGGAGGAGATGGTCGGGAGGTTTTCTGTGCGTCTGCATAGTTACCTGTTGATGGGGAACCATTATCATTTGATTGTGGAAACGCCAGGATGAAACCTGCCAGTTGTGCAAAGATTGAGCCGGGCCTTCAGCCCTTGGGTGTTTGGGACGGATTTTCCTGGGGCGTTGCCCCAGGCTGGTATGAGGTGCGCCGTTGGCGCTGGAAAGGCCGATAGCTTCTTAACTTAGCACGATTCCAGCCTGCGCCCTAGTTTACCCCTGGTTTCTTCTTGACCTAGCGTGGTATCACGGAGGTTCGTTAAAGGATTCTGTCGCTCCTGGCGGGGCTCCCGGGAATTGTTTGTGACAGGTGTGGTAGAAAAAACCGGTTAGAAAGCATGAAGAGGCATTGGTGCGAGGATTGCGCTGGGAAGCACGAGACGGAGTTGAGGCCGGTGAGGAATAAAAAGCTGGCGGCGCAGCCACCGGTGTAGCGACTCTATGGAATGAAGAGATGGTGAAACAGCAACGGATGCCCGGCGAATCGCAATTCATGGGTGGTTCGCTATTTATGAGTCATTGTAGCTTCGCCACTTATTGTTGCCGGATATGGCTAAATGGCATGAAAAGTTGTTTCGGTGGTACGTTGCCGGGCGGGACCATCCCGCGAAACTCCGCCTTGTCCGTTGGCTGTCGCCGAAGCTGATCCCCGCTGAGGGCGTGCTCTGCAACGTGACCGGGGTCAACATGTGGCTGCACCCCGAGGACGACATCGAGGGCCAGTTGTACCGGGGGATTGGCTACGAAACGAATACGCTTGAGTTTATGCGGAGGAATCTCAATGCCGGCGATAATGCGGTGATCGCCGGCGCGAATACGGGCCTGCACCTGATTACCGCAGCGTTGTCTGTTGGCGAACAGGGCACCGCGGTCGGCGTCGAACCGCAACCGCTGAGTCTTCACCGGCTGATGCAAAATATCCACTCGAACCCTGTGCGTGCAAAGGTCTGCGTTGTCAGCGGAGGCTTGGGGGAAACCCATTCGCTGGTGCCAATGAGCGAAGCGCCTCCGGATCACACTGGCTGGGGGAGCTTTGTCTTGCGGGATCCCGGCCGAACACCTTACCAGATTCAAGTCGTTGCGTACGATACGATAACCGAACAGCTTGCGTTGCCCTCGGTCAAGCTGATGCTTCTGGACGTAGAGGGCTATGAGATGCAAGCCCTTCGCGGAATGTCCCCAGCCAACTGCCCGGATATCTTGTTGATTGAGGTTCAGAACATCGTCTTGAGCCTGACGAAGACGACCCCACAGGAGTATTTCGACGCCGTGGGCGCATTGGGCTATCAGACGTGGAACATGGATGGGCAACGAGCTTTCGTTAATGAACCTATCATTGAGAACAATCTCGTTTGCGTGAAGCAAGGAGTCGCTCTCCCCCGCTGGATTGAGAAGGTTTAGCGTGGGGGTCTTTGACCCGGATTTCCCAAATAAACTTCCAAGTTAGCACTGACCGGACATAATGGAACCCGCATGAACAAAGGGGATAAACAATGCTGATGACGAAAAATACGCGGCAGCCAGCGGGTGAAAGTCGAAAACGGCCTTTGAGACTAAGTTTTGATGGTAGTTTGAGGCTGGAGTTTCACGGTTCGAAGATCACCTCGGACGCGGGTCTGCTGGCTTACCGGGAACTCGATGAA
>Ga0182030_10002963_pt1 | contig 36168 bp, 40 predicted proteins | sample 812S3MmetaG_FD_121299 | JGI IMG/M metagenome (GOLD analysis project Ga0182030, IMG submission 121299) | Permafrost microbial communities from Stordalen Mire, Sweden - 812S3M metaG (Illumina Assembly) | ecosystem: Environmental > Terrestrial > Soil > Wetlands > Permafrost | place: Sweden...
CGGTGCCCTTGCAGGTGTGCCAGCCGTGGATGGTGTCGTCGAACTGCATGCCGGGGTCGCCGCAAATCCAGGTGCCCTCGGAGATGCCGCGAAGAAGGCCCTTCGCCTTCTTCTTTTCGCAGGGCGAGCCGTCGCGGACGTTCTTGGTCCAGTAATCCTTGTCCTCGATGGCCGCGTTCATGAATTCGTCGCTGGCGCGGACGGAGAGGTTCTCGTTCTGGTACATGATCGAGCCGTAGGCGTCGCCGTTGTAGGAGCCGTCGTAACCCTGCTCGATGAGCGCCCAGGCTTTCTTTTCCTCCTTTTGCTTGGCGAGGATGAATTCCTCGATGTCGGGATGCCAGTCCTTGAGGGTGTTCATCTTCGCGGCGCGACGGGTCTTGCCGCCGCTTTTCACGACGTTGGCGATCTGGTCGTAGACCTTGAGGAAGGAGAGCGGGCCGCTGGGGCGTCCGCCGCCGCTCATCTTTTCGCGGGTCGAGCGGATGGTGGAGAGGTCGGAGCCGGTCCCCGAGCCGAACTTGAAGAGCATCGCCTCCGAGCGGGCGAGTTCCATGATCGATTCCATGTTGTCGTCGACGGCCTGGATGAAGCAGGCGCTGCCCTGGGGATATTCGTACTGGGTCGACGCGCGCTCGGCCTTGCCGGTCTGGCGGTTGAAGAAGTAGTTGCCCCTGCCGCTTTCGCTGCCGATGCCGTACTGGTGGTAGAGGCCGACGTTGAACCAGACGGGCGAGTTGAAGGCGCCGTGCTGGTTGACGCAGAGCCAGGTGAGGTCGCTGTAGAAGACTTCGGCGTCCTTCTTGGTCTTGAAGTAGCCGTCCTTGAGGCCCCAATCGGTGATGGTGCGGGTGACGCGGTGGACGAGCTGGCGCACCGAGGTCTCGCGGCCATGCTTCCTGGGATCGGTGCCGTGGGCGATGTCGCCGTAGAAGTATTTCGAGACGGCGATCTTGGTCGCCAGGACGCTCCAGGTCTTGGGGACTTCGACGGCTTCCTGCTTGAAGATGGCCTTGCCGGAATCGTCGGTGATTTCGGCGGTGCGCTTCTCCCACTCGATTTCGTCGTAGGGATGGACGCCGGGCTTGGAGAACGCGTGCTCGAAGGTCAGGCCGCGACCCTCGAACTTGGTCTTGGTGGTCGTCTCCCCGGCCACGACGGCGGCCGCGTGAATGCCCGCGGTGCTCGTGCCCGCGGTGCTCGATCCGGCGTTGCTGCTGGTCGGGGTCTCGGAAGGCACGGAAGAAACAAGTTCAGTGCGGCGGACGCTGGGCATGGTGGTTTTCATGGGGCGGAGAGGGGGCATAAGAGTGCTCGGTTGATGCTTGGTTGCGATGGCTATCCGGCAGTCCAGTTTCTACCGTATAAGGTAGCACGTCGTGAGATGTACTACTACTAATTGTGGTTTGTTCCGTCAATGAAAAAGCGCGGAATGGTGTCATTTTGATGGCAAATATCGCAATGGGAACGAGATAAATTTTCGTTAGAGGACATGAGAGGCAAGATATACTGATGTATAACGACGCGCAAGCCCAATTTGCACGAAAAATGAAAAGGAATGCTTAGAGGACGCCTCTGCTCGTCAGGTCAAGTGTCGAGACTTGACCCCGCTACCCCCTCGCCTCCCGGTATCAGTTGGAGCCGTTGACGGCGTTGGAAAGCGGCGGTGTGGCGGTGGCCGCACATCTGGAAAAGCTGTTCCGCAGTCAGGGCGCACCGTTGTTACTCAAACGTGATAACGGCAGCGTGTTCAACCACCATGCCGTGAATGAAGTCCTCGCCCGCTGGGGCGTGATCCCGCTCAACAGCCCGGCTTACTACGCTCCCTATAACGGAGCCATCGAGCAGGGCATCAAGGAGCTGAAGAAGGAAATGGCACGGGCGTTGCCCGTGCCGGAAAGTTGGAACGTGGCCCAGGTCGGCCCGTTCGTGGCGGTGGCAGCCGCCCAACGTAATTACCAGCCCCGCCGCTGCCTCGGCGGAGCCAATGCCAAGGACATCTATAGTCAGAAACAACGGCGCGGTCGCTGGAACCAGCGGCACCGTCATCAGGCTTTTGAGTGGATTAGTAGCCGCGCAAAGGCCATACTAGAAAACAGGATGAAGACCGATCAACGCAGCGTCCAAGCCGCATGGCGGCACGCCGTGGAAGCTTGGTTGAGTGATCAGGCGCTGATCGAGGTTCATTTTAACCCAAGGAGTGTTACCCCTTTTTAACCCGCCCTCGGCCCCATCAATTGGTAGTTAGGACAATATTGGGAGTAAGCCTCTAAGCTAGATACGGAGATTCTTTAAAGAACCTGAAACTAACCTCACTTCTAACTACCAAAAGTTTAATGTTGTACCAATTGCACGGCAAATTTCTTATTATGCTTATCGCGATTTTGCTTTGCGATTGTGCGCCCTCCGTGAATGCGACGCCCACTCACTGGGAATGGTATCCCACCCTAACTTTGAAAGCTGAACTAAATCTCGATAAAGGGCTGCTGACGTTTAAGCTAACTAATATTGGCGGTACGGATCAAACGGTGTCCGATCTATTATTTAATGAAGACTTTCTCAAGCAAAATATTCAAATTCAAATCCGAAGCGTTGATCGCAAAAACGGAAATGACGATGATATTTTTAATCTATCATCGAATGGTTTAGTCCGAGACAATAATCGGATTTTCCAAATCGTGAAAAAAACAATTAAACCTAGTGATTTCTTGGAGGTACAGTTTAACATCATAGAGGCAATAAAGCAAATACACAACGATAAGCTCGCATCAGATTTGTCTCAGAGCCATGCTCTTTATAAAATAATCTTTCCAATTAGTTTTTATGATCTCTCGGATAATCCAGAGGCGGGAAGCATTCAGTTTGTTACCACTCCTGTTCCATACTTGTCTCCTTAAATGAGGCAACCAACGCAGGCAGGATGTCAACGCTACGGTAAAACAAATCCAGGCGCAGGTTGGCTTCCCAAGCCTCCGCTGGGCAGTTGCCCGGGGGTTTTAATCGCTTTGCGAATGGCGGTCTTGGTAGCTCGCGGCCAGTTACAAAGGAGGAATATGCTTCATTTTTATAGAAATTCGTGCTGCCGTCTGGACCGGACTTCTTCCCAAGCCATCTACCCGAGTAAGCTTGCAAAATTTGTACTCTTGTTAGTTGCGCTTGGGCTTGCTGACTGTGGCTTTTCTGCGCAATGTGTGATAGGGGTCAACTCTTGACACTTGACAAGTCGCTTTCATAGTTTTTCATTTTTTGAGCCCAAGTCTCATTTTCTTGCGCTCTCTTTTCGAGGCGTTTGATGATTTGCAGCACACTGCTTCCGTCACGATAGTGTGGCCGTTGATGAATACAACTCCATGCTTTCCCTGAGATAGGCGTGCGCCCGGCGAGTTTCTTGAAAAACAGAGTTACTTGGCCAGGGCGGTTCCGAATAACTGGACTTCGCCATACTGCACGGCATTCGCGGTTTGGCTGCGCATGCTTGTAATTAAAATCCGATAAGTCTTGTAAGCGGTCGTGTTCTTAAATTTGACGATGGCGCCAGCTTTGCCGCGATCCGGATCGGTATCCAGCCCCGTCGTGCCTTCATAGATCAAGGTAAAGCCGCTCGCACCTTCGGATGCGGCGTTGTCATCATTCGATCCTTCCAGGGTAAAAGTCATCGGGTCGCGGTCGGGTATATCATTGGCCGTGGTAAACTGCGCGCTGGTGACGATGCTGGGACCCTTTCCAGGCGTGATGACCAAACCGCTGTTAACCCCAGGTGTGTTGGAGCCGTCCTGGGTATGATTGAAATACTTGGTGCCGGGATCGCCGTCCGTCGCGTTTGCCGGGGGCTCATCATTGCCACTGGAACCACCGTAGTCGCCATCCTGACTGAAAACGGTGGGCATTCCCTTGGTCGTTGTCTTGACGCCATGGACGGTATCGTTCGGACTTAGAATCGGCGGTTCCGTGCTTGCTGGGCTCGCGCTGACTTCCGGTGTCAAGGGAGGGTCACAGGTGATTTTAAAGACGGTGGAGATTTTAAGCGGCATTTCCGCGGGACAAGTAATCTCGAGTCCATCCGGGTCTTGCTTCCAGTCGATCTGATCGTTGCTCCCCAATAACGTGACCGACTTGATCGTTGATTTGAGATATTTCGAGTCGGAGCCCATGGAAGCGATTTTGATCTGGTTACCTCCGGAGGGCACGCCGAAGGAGAATGCGTAGATCGCGCCATCCTTGCCCAGGGTAAAGCGAAAATCGACCGACTTAAAGCCATTGTGGCCGCTGCTCTTCTCGCCAAATTTAGTCCACGCGTGGCTGCCGTAGATGCCAGCGCCGTTGATGCGCATCCAATCGCCGACATTCCGGAGCATCTCCTGGCTTCCTTCGTCGAGCGAACCGTCGGGCAGCATGGCAATGTTCACGCAGGCGCAGCCGTCCCGCGAGACGCATTCGAGCATGTGGTCGATCAGGATGGCGGCGTCATAATGGAATCCCGGCCGGTAATACCAGTCGCCATACGGCCACTCACCGATCCACGGCTGGTCGGTCTTGATGTCATTGGGCCAGTTGTTTTCGAACGTGGTAATGACCCCGTTATTTGGGCCATGAAACTTGATGATGCTGAAGGTGTCGACCTTGGCGCGCGTTTTGAGTGTGTGGTTGTAATAGTCGGCGATTACCCGTTGAGTCGCGTCGCACTTGTAACCGTAAGAAGAGGCGTACCCATCAAAGGGCTGTTTGGAATCACCATCCGTATAAAAGAAATCGGGATCGTATTTGTTGATGACGTCCATGATCCGTAATGCCCATCGGGTGGCGTACCAATGGGCGTACTCGAGATGGTTGACGAGGATGCCCCCACCGTGGCCGAAGCCCGGGTCAAACTTGTCTGGGGCAAGGTCCCAGCCCTTGTACTCACGCAAGTCGACACCGTAGAGGAGCCGGGGATCATAGCCTTCCCACCACTTTCCCTTGCCATCCGCAAGAGTCAGGTTTCCATCGTAGGGAACGCCCGCCTTATCCCCTGTCACGTCGCTGTCGTGCGACCGTTGCCACCACCACCACGAGTACTCATGGTGGAAGGAGACGCCGAAGCGCATCCCGGCTTTGTGGCACGCCGCCGACCATTCGCCCAGGATGTCGCGGTGGGGACCCATGTTGACGGAATTCCAAGGCTGGTAGGTGGAATTCCAGTTGTCGAAATTGTCGTGGTGAACACCTTGGATGAGTAGAAACCGCGCGCCGGAGTCTTGATACGTTTTGACTAGGGCCGCCGGATCGAGTTTCGTTGGATTCCAATCCTTGAGGAGATCCTTGTAGCCCACTTCGGATGGGTGGCCAAAATCCCGCAGATGATTATTGTAGGCGAGTTGCCCCTGCAGGTACATCCGGCGGGCGTACCAGTCCCCGCTCTGGCCTGCGGCCTGCGGGCCGAAATGGACCCAGATGCCAAACTTGGCTTCGCGCAGCCAGGCCACTTCCTTGCCCGGATAATTTTGTGCGATCGATTCCCAGGTAGGCTGAAAGGGGCCGTCCGCAATGGGAAAATCCATCTTCACTTCGGGGAAGTCCTTCGGATTACCCGTGGGCACCGAACCGGGCGGCTTCGGCGCAGGCAAGTCCGGAATCGGAACTGGCGGCGGCATCGTTTGCGCCACGGCCGTCTGGGCCAGAATGATGATGGAGAGAAGGGCCGTCAACTGGAGGCGGCGGTGATAGGGGCGGTGATAGGGGTCAAATCTTGACACTTGACAAGTCGCTTTCATAGTTTTTCATTTTTTGAGCCCAAGTCTCATTTTCTTGCGCTCTTTTTTCCAGGCGTTTGATGATTTGTAGCACACTGCTTCCGTCGCGATAGCCTAATTCCCGCGCCACATCCGCCTTGCGCTCACCCAAGGCTCGGACGCGCAGCCAGACTTTCCAGCGCGGATCCGGCTCCGCGTTGATCTTTTTTTGCCAAACCCCCTTTTGCTCTTTGCGATCCTGCCCTCGGCTCCAGGGAATTTCCTCCTGGCCGCCTTTGCCGGCCAGGACTGTTTTGGTTTTATCCCAAAGAGCTTTTCCGCCCAGAACCAATCCGCCCCGCAAGTTCGTCCAGGGCGTCGCCATTTCGTCCCGGTTCTCCAAGGCCCGGCTGACATCCTGACTATAAGCCGCCTGAGCCTCCGCCATCCGCGATCCATAATAGCGCAACCAATCCGGCTTTAGCCATTCCAGAGGACGAGCCAGCCCGGCGTGGAAGCGGTGACTGCTCCACTTATAAGCTTTCACCATCCTCCTCTTCTCTCGCCATCCGGCCTCCCGCAACGCCCGAGTCCGCACCGGATTGAGATGAATATAGCGCATCAGGGAAATGGCGTAAGCATCTTCTTCCACAAGATGCGCCTTAAACCGGCCTTGAAAAAGATGTCCACTGCGGCGATGCCTCCGGTTAAAGCGAACCGTATAGGTGGTTTGCAGCCAGCCCACCGACCGGCTAAGATTGGCCTTGGGCGTCCGGATCGCCAGATGATAATGATTCGGCATCAGGCAAAAGACCAGGACATCAACACCAAACTGGATGGCCATTTCCTCCAGCGCCACCAAAAAGCGATGTCGATCCTCGTCATCCCGAAAAATCCGTTTGCGCTCGTTGCCGCGCGCCGTCACATGGTAAACGGCTCCAGGAAATTCCACTCGGAGCGGTCGTGCCATAACCCTTTCTACCGGCAACTCATTTTATGTCAAGTGTCAAGAGTTGACCCCATCCTCCTTAGCAAAGTTCTCAGATACGATCTGCGCAACGTCCACGTTCGCACGCCATAGGCGACGCTGTGGTGGGAGAGGAAATCGCTCCAATTGAATTGTGTTTGCCTGATCACGTCATTCCAGATCCGCCAATTGCCGTGAAAAAGTCTCCCGCATGGATCCCACGGCTTGGGCGAACCCACAAAATGATAGATGCCGTCCGCAACCGCGAGAGGCCCGGCCTCCGGAGTCACCTCTATATTAAATTGCCCGGCCAGGCCATGGAAATCCCGTGAAAAAAGCCCGTTGAGAACCGACTGATCGTGAGATGTAAGAATGGAAGAATTGGCCCGCGCCATTTCCATGGCTCGCTCAACCAAGCCCGTCTTCCTCCATAATTTTGCGTTCACTAGCAGAACGCCGGAATTAAAAGTTCGATCATCATCCGTCAAGCCGACCGTTTTCAAAAAATCACGATCCAGGCTCCAGGCAACCGTCGGACCGTTTACGGCGCCCAGCGGGAAATCATCAAGCTTATGCTCGAACAAGGCGCAGGCATCTGTATTCGCAATAAGATCGGAGTCCAAATAGAGAATGGTATCGGCTTCAGGCATCAACCTGGGCAAGTGGAGCCGCAGGTAAGGCATCCTATCGCCCTGGAGCGCTTTGAGGTCCTTAAAATCGGAAAGGCCCGCCTCGTGAACGGTCAAAGCGCCCACGCCGCCCGCATCCCGGATGGTGCCCCGTATGGAAGCCAATTCGCCTTCCTTGATGTCGTGGACAAATAGAGATAGAGAAACCCTTTCCCGCCGTCCCAAATGCCTGACTAAAGAGGCAAGCGTGGCATGCAAGCCCGGCAACATGGTCCCGTTGCAACAAAGCGCGATATGCGCGGTCGTGGCGGCCGCTCCCGGCGGTTCACCGGGGGGGGGATGGAGACGTCGTTCATTCGCCTCTCAGGATGACAGACCCGCGGCAGGGTTCAAGCGCCTGTCGATTCCCCTCGTTCCCCAATTACCGCCCTACGCAGGAACTGCCCTCCGCAGGTGTTTGGGAACGAAGAAATGCGGCGGGGCTTTCATCCCTTCGGGATGGCCGATGACCTGCGTCTATTTAAACCGAAAATGCTCTAGGACGAGTACGCGTACTTCGCTTCGCCCACTTTACTGATGCCCTTGATCTTCTTGCCGGTCGTATAGAACCAGCTGAAAATGTTGCCGGGCTTGACCTTCAACTTCGCCGCCAGTTCCTTGACGGTGATGCCCGACGCCCCGGCCGCGGACAACACCTTGAGCAGCGGCTCCTTCAACCGTTTGCCCCGTTTGGACCTCCTGACCTTGGCCACCTTGTTTTTGACCCCGGCGGGACGACCCGGCTTGCGCCCGCGTTTTTTAGGAAGAGCCTTGCCCGTCTCGAGAGAATGCAACTCCGCGTTGACGTGATCCAATTTGGCCTGAAGCGATTCCTTTTCCTTCACCAACCCGATTAAATGCGCCAATTGGGCGCTCGATAGATTAAATAATGCCATGCCGCAGTGTTATAGGATTAATCCTGGCAATGCAACTCTATATTTTATGTAGATCAATATCCTAGTGTCCCGTCAGGCCCTGAAGATCAGGCCGGACCCGGCCCGGCTGAACCTGAATCCGATGACTCCGGCTTGATTTTTCCACCCCAGGACAGGATGCGCGCCTTGGCGCCCGCCGCCTCGGCCTCGGCCTTTTGCTTGTTCGCATTATAGGCCAGCGAAAGACTGGACCAGACAAATTGATTGTTCGGATCGATCTGCGCGGCGCGTGTCCCGGCTTCGATCGATTCTTCATAGCGATCCAGCTTATAGAGCGCCATGCTCAACGCGTGCCAGCCATCCTGAAATTGAGGGTCCTGCTCCACGGCCCGGCGAAAATAGCCCGCCGCTTCGTCAAGCTCGCCGATGGCCAGCGCGGTGTTTCCCTCATCCATCAATTCATCAGTCGTCGGCATGGCGTAAGTTTATAGTTAGCCCGCAAATAGTCGCGACTAATGCGTCGAGGGTCGAGGCCGGCGATTCGGCGGCAACCTCATAACCGAGTTTGCGCAGGGTCGCGCTGGTGACCGGCCCCAGGCTGACCGCTTTCGGTTGCGGCGCGCCGGACGCCGGCTGAAGCCGCAACGCGTGCCAGTTTTCCGCCGTGCTCGAACTGGTGAACGTGATCCAATGCGCGCCTTCCCGAAGATACCGCGCGCGCCCCCCCGCCGGATCTTCCCGCTCGGGCTCGGTATCGTAGAGCGTCCATTCCTCGACCAAGCCCCCTTGTTTGCGCAGATGATTCGCCAGCAACGGATCGGCCAGGCGCCCGTGCGGCAGACAGAACCGCGCCGATGCGACGGCCTTTCCGGAAAAACACTCCGCCAATTTCTCCGCCGTGTAGGTGTCCGGCCGCAGGTCGGCGCGCAAATGGAGATCGGTCAATTTTTGGACGGTGGCCGGTCCGACCGCCGCGATCTTCACCGGCCCCAGATCGCGCAGATCGGACCGCTCTTTAAAATATTCCGCGAAAAAAAGTTCGACCGCGTTGAGGCTCGTGAAAATCAGCCAATCGAAATGGCCGGACAACGCCGCCAGCTTGTTTCGCTCGGTTTCTCCCAGCGCCGCGGGCACGATGCGGATGGTCGGAATTTCCAATACATCCGCGCCCAGTCGCGCGAGTCGTTTCGTCAGCGCGCCGGCCTGACTCCGGGTGCGCGTCACCACCACGCGCTGCCCGAACAGCGGCAACGCCTCGAACCAGTTCAGCTCGCGCCGCAGCTTGACGACCTCGCCGACAATGATGACGGCGGGCGCCGTGAATCCGCGCTTCTCCACCAGATCGGCCACGGTGGCCAGCGTCCCCTCGAGGCTCTCCTGACGCGCTGTCGTGCCCCAGCGCACCAGGGCCGCGGGCGTGGCGGGATCGGCGCCTTCCGCGACGAGGCGTTGCGCAATCTCGCGCAACCGCGTGACTCCCATCAGGAAAATCTTCGTGCCCCGAAGCCGCGCCAGGTGCCGCCAGTCGATGCTCGGTTCCGCTTTGGCCGGATCCTCATGACCGGTGACGAAAGTCACCGTCGAGGCCAAATCGCGATGGGTCACCGGGATGCCCGCGTAGGCGGGCGCGGCAATCGCCGACGTCACGCCGGGCACGACCTCGAACGGCACCCCGGCGCGCGCGAGGGCCTGCGCCTCCTCCCCGCCGCGGCCAAAGACATACGGATCGCCGCCCTTGAGCCGCACGACCTCTTTCCCCGCCCCGGCGCGCGCGACCAGCAGCGCGTTGATCTCGTCCTGCGTCAGGGTGTGGGCCGCGCCCGATTTCCCCGCGAAAATTTTTTCCACCCCGGCGCGCGCCCACCGCAGCATCTCGGGATTGCATAGATAATCGTAGACGAGCACGTCGGCCCGCCGGATCAGTCGGCGCGCCCGCAGCGTGACCAGATCCAGCGCGCCCGGGCCCGCGCCCACCAGGTAAACCCGGCCCTTCACTTCCTCCACGCTCATCGCGAAATTTCCACCGCCAGATCGACTCCCAGGACCTCCGCTTGATCGAGCCGCCGGACGAGTTTGCCCCGGCGCGGCTCGGTTTCCCCGATCAGCCAGGCGATGCCTTCCAGTTTCAGGAGATTGCCCGCATCGACTTCCGCGTACGCCGCGATGGGCTCCCCGCAACCGCCCCCCAGCGCCTGGAGAAACATCCGCTCCGCGGTCACCGCCGCCGCCGTGACCGGATCGTGCAGGGCCCGCACCAGCGTGCGAACATCCACCGAGCTCTCCATCCGCGTTTGGAGCGCCAGCGCGCCCTGACCCGGCGCGGGAAGCATTTGAGAAAAGGGCAGCCGCGTCACGCTCAGCCCGGCGACATCGGGCTTCAGCCGCTCCAAACCCGCCGCCGCCAGAATCAGGCCGGACCATTCCTCGTTCCCGCGGAACTTGCGCAGGCGCGTGTCGATATTGCCCCGGATCGCAACCGCGGCCAGATCGGCGCGGACCAGGCGCAACTGCGCCTCGCGCCGCGGACTCCCCGTAGCCACGACCGCGCCGTAGCTCAATTCCGGACCCAGGAGCACGCGTCGCAGGCTTCCCGAGGCCGTGACCCAACCCTCCGGCCTCTCCGGCGCCAGGTCCGGCCCCCGGGTGATGAGCGCATCCCGCGCATCGGCGCGTTTCGGGATCGCGGCCAGCATCAGGCCCTCCGGACCGCTGGTCGGCAAATCCTTCAGGCTGTGGACGGCCAGGTCGATTTCCCCGGCCAGCAACGCGCGCTCCAATTCCGCCGTGAAAAGGCCTTTGCCGAGCTTCGGATTTCCCGCGTCCGCCTTTTCGGCCAGCCGGTCGCCCTCGGTCTTGATGACGTGGATCTCGAAATTGCGGCCCGGCCACGCGCGTTTTAATTCCGCCATGATATGCCGGGTCTGCGCCAGGGCCAGGGGGCTGCCGCGGCTGCCGAGAATGACCGGTTTCATGCGGTGCCCCGCGGGCCGTCGTTCCTATCCGATTCGCCCGTTTGCCGCCCCGCCCACTCCATGTATCGCTCAACGTGCGGCTTGAGGATTTCCATGCTGCGGGTGATCTCCGTTTGCCGCTTGCGCAAGTGCGTCTGGGCAATCGATTGCAGGTCGTCGATGTCGTAGAGAAACACGTCATCGAGCAGGTTGATCGACGGCTCGAAATCGCGCGGCACCGCCAGGTCGATGAGAAAGAGCGGCCTGCGCGCGCGCCGCCACAGGAGCGCTTCGAGCTTTTCCCGCGTAAGCACATAATGGGGCGCGCTGGTCGAGCTGATCATGATGTCGACATCGACCGCGCGGTCCTCCCAATGCTCCCAGCGCACCGCTTCGCCGCCGAGTTCCGCCGCGAGCGCCTCCGCCCGCTCGAACGTGCGGTTGGCGACGCGAATCGAGGGCGCGCCGTGCCGCAGCAGGGAACGCGCCGTCCTTTCGCTGGTCTCGCCCGCCCCAAGAACCATGACGTGGCAGCCGCGCAGATCGCCGAAGATTTTTTCCGCCAGATCCACCGAGACGGAGCCGACCGAGACGTGCCCGCGCGTGATCGCCGTGTGCGAGCGGACCGATTTCGCGGCGGCAAACGACGATTGAAAAAGCCGGTTCAGCCATTTGCCGGTCTGCCCGTGGGTGTACGCGACATCGTAGGCGTCCTTCAACTGGCCCAGGACTTCCGTCTCGCCGACGACCATCGACTTGAGCCCCGAGGCGACGGAGTAAAGATGCTCCACGCACGGCATGCCGCGCAACTGAAACGAAAGCGCGGAAAAATCCTCGCTCACCGCGTGGAACTGGCGCAGGAAATCGGGCCAGGCGGCGGCGGCCCGGTCGGGCTGCGTCGTGGCGCCAAAGTATTCGACCCGGTTGCAGGTGGAAAGGAGGACCGCCTCGCGCAAGCCGAGCATGTGCCTCATCCGCGCGAGCGCGTCGGGAAGCTGCGCGTCGCAAAAGGCGACCTTCTCCCGCAATTCCACGGGCACTTCCTCAAAGGTCAGCCCTCCGCAAATGACGTCCGCGTTTCGTGAATTCATTTTGAGATAGGTTCTAGCCCTCGTGCGGAAAAACATGCGCTTCGCTCAGGGAATTGATGCCCCAGAACGTGAGCAGGATAAAAACGTAGCCCGCCACGGAAAGCAGCGCGGTCTTCTTGTGGCTCAGCCGGCCGAGCGCCAGCACGCCGACCAGCGCGGCGTAAAGGCACCAGACCGCCGCCGACCAGGCGATCTTCACCCAGTCGTCCGGACCGCGGTGCGGGATGAAGAAACCGAGAAGCGCTCCCGCGGAAAAAATGAGGAAACCCAGGATCAGCACGCGCTGCTGCACCAGTTCGAGGCGCCCCACGTTCGGCAGCGTATAGAACCAGGCGGTGAGAACGTGCCGTTTCAACTGGCGTTCCTGGATCAGATAAGCCACGCCCGCCAGCGCCGCGACGCCGAGAACGCCGAGCCCCAGCAGCGCGAGCGCGGCGTGGAGCTCCAACTGCCAGCCGAGGTGCGGCAGCGCGCTCGGCAAATCAATCGGGGCGGCGAGCGCGAAAGAGTTGATCAGGAACACGACCGGCGCGGTGAACGCGCCCAGGATCGACATCCGGTAGGCGGGGCCAACCACCAAATAAGTGAGCACCAGCGACCACGAGAAAAAGGCGAGCGTCTCGAAGAGGTTGGTGATGGGACAATGCCGGATCGCCTCGCCGCGCTGATGCAGGAAGAGCGTGTGCAGGACAAAGGCCGCGGCGATAAGCAGGAACGACCAGCGATTGGCCAGCGAGAGCCGCGACCGCAGGGCGTAAAGCCCGCAGACCGCGCTGGCCAGGTAGCCGAGCGTCGCCAGGAAAAGCCAAAGCCGGTCGTGCATGCCGCCAGTTAATCCTAAGACGGCCCAAAGCGCAAGATTGAGGTCGAGGATTGGTGGCCCGGGCCACTTGTTGCCCGGGTTCGTGCGGAGTCATTCCGCGCGAACAGGAGGTCACCGGACCATTCGCGCCATTCTTCCCGCGCATTCAGGGTCGGGACGGCAGGCACGCCTGGCGTCGACCCTCCAGAATCAGAGCAGCACATCATTCTTCTCGTCGAGCCGCACGATGGTCGGCTTGTGCTTCGCGGCCAGTTCCGCGGGGACCTGCGCGAAGCTCATGATCGTCAGCCGGTCGCCAATCTTCCCGAGATGCGCCGTCGCGCCGTTCAACTCGATCACCTTCGTTCCGGCCCGGCCAAAAATCATATAGGTTTCAAACCGTTCGCCGTTATTGATGTTGCCGACCAGAATTTTCTCGTAAGGCAGAAACCCGGCCTTCTTCGCCAGGTCCTCGGCCACGGTGAGGCTGCCTTCGTAATGGAGACTCGCCCCCGTGACGGTGGCGCGGTGGAGCTTCGATTTGAGGAGCGTGTAGTGGGACATCGGCGGAGACTTTAGCGTCTATCTCATAAATAGTCGAGGCCGCGCCGGGGTCTTGCGGAAGGTGGTATTTCTGGCGAAGCGTTACCGCCGTGCGCAGCACCTGCCGTCCGCAGGACTACTCGATCTCCCGGATGCGCTCGATGTGCCGCCCGCCCTCGAACGGCGTGTCGAGAAAGATCCGCACGCATTCCAGCGCGATGTACTCGGAAATCATGCGCTGGCCGACGGCCATGACGTTCGCGTCGTTGTGCTTGCGGCCCAGCTCGGCCGTCTGCGAATTCCAGACGTAGGCGCAACGCACGCCCTTCACCTTGTTGGCCACCATCGCCTCGCCATTGCCCGACCCGCCAAAGACAATCGCCCGCTCGCATGCGCCGCCGGCCACGGCCTGCGCGGCGGGCCGGATAAACTTTGGATACGGCGCGGGCGCATCGCTGTCCGTGCCGAAATCCTTCACCTCGTGCCCGAGCGAAATCAGCAGGGCCTTCACCTTCTCCTTGTAGGCAAAACCGGCGTGATCGGAACCGAGGGCGATTTTCATGGCAGAGGAAGAGGATTCTTCAAGAGAGCGTTCCTGTCAATCCGGAGAGAGTTATTTGGTAAAAGAAGGAACTGCGATCAGTCTGAATAGGATCGCTTAAGATACCATTGCTTAAGAAATCGAGTAAGCGAGACTTTCAACGGAGGCGATTCGATCTTTCCTGTCCAAACCTTCATTTCCTTCGATTCAGATGTGGGATCAATTTCAAACCGAGCCTGGATGGTGACCTCCTCGTAACCCTTCCAATTGGCAGGGAAGCCAGTCCACTCGTCGGGCGAAAAGGTCACAGCCCAAGCGAAATGGCCACGCGGTCTTACCAGATAGGGTACGGCCTCGTTAACAGTGAAAAATTCCGGCTTTTTTACGACGCTAAAACTACTTCCATCTGCTCTCGTGATTAAAAAAGAAAGATTGTCATAGCCCCATGAGAATTCCTCGATCCAGGTGCTGAGATCGTGATCAGAAGTATTGGTGAGCAGAACCACGAAGGCTTCGTTCCGTGTATCGATAGACTGACCGGCAGTGCCATTACCGGTGGGAATAATTTCCAACGCCCAGTCGGCGGCAAGCAAAGAAATCGACAGACTGAGAAAGCAAACGATGAAGAGAACCAATCGCACATTCGTTCTTTAGTCCTTTCCTCCGACGCAGTAAATTCCATTCCTTGGCTGCGGCTGATGGGGCCAAAATAAAGAACCCCGACGAAAGCAGCGGGGTATTGGGGATTCAGAAGCCAATCAGTTGGTGGTCTTCTTGATGGCCTGAAGACCAATAATTTTAGGCTGCCGTAGCCCTGGAGGGCATGCAATGCTACCGCCTTCGGATTATTCTGTGCCATACTGCTGACATGACACGTAACACGATCTCGACTCTCTTGCTGATCCGCCGGGCAAGCCATTTCGTGCCGCTCCATTCGCCTGATTCGGCTGATTCGCTTATTTTTTCTCACTCGAAAGCGGGACCTGTGCGCAGCGGCGGGAAATTTACCCTGGGAGATTAAAAGCCTTCCCCCTTCCGTTAATTTGGTAATTCCGTAAATTCCGTTAATTCCGTCAAAATTCCCCAATGAACCGCATCCACCTCTTGCCCGAGCATGTCGCCAACCAGATCGCGGCGGGCGAGGTGATCGAGCGCCCCGCGTCGGTGCTCAAGGAACTGCTCGAAAATTCCCTCGACGCCGGCGCGACGCAGGTCGACGTGCGGATCGGCGCGGGCGGGCGCAGCCTCGTCGCCGTCACCGACAACGGCTGCGGCATGAGCAGGGACGACGCGCTGCTCTGCCTCGAACGCCACGCCACGAGCAAGCTCCGCGACAGCGACGACCTCGACCGCATCGCCTCCTACGGCTTCCGCGGCGAGGCCATCCCGAGCATCGCCTCGGTCTCGAAGTTCCGGCTGCGTTCGCGGGAGCCTGACGCCATCGCCGGAACCGAAATCATCATCGACGGCGGCAAGCTCCGCGACGTCCACGAAGTCGGCCTCGCGCCCGGCACGCAGATCGAAGTCCGCTCGCTCTTCTTCAACCTTCCCGCGCGGCGCAAATTCCTCCGCACCGAGGCGACCGAATCGGCCCACGTCCGCCACGCCATGCTCCTCGCGGGTCTCGCGCGGCCCGAGGTCGGCTTCACGCTCGCGATGGACGAGCAACCGGCCCAGCGCTGGATGCCCGGCGAAGATTTGCGCCGGCGGCTTGCCGCGATTTTTGGCGCGGAATGGGTCGATCTTACCGTGCCCATCGAGGCTTCGACCGGCGGCCTGCGCCTGCGCGGATTCATCGGCAAGCCGGGCGTGAGCCGCGCCGCGCGCACCGAGGAGCTTTTCTTCATCAACCAGCGCCCGGTGGAAAACCGCACGCTCCACTTCGGCCTGCTCGAGGGCTACCACAATTCGCTCATGAAGGGCCGCTACCCGGTGGCGATTTTGTTTCTGGAAATGGACCCCTCCGGCGTCGACGTCAACATCCACCCGGCCAAGAGGGAAGTGCGGTTCCATGACGACTTCACCATCCGCCAGTTCGTCGTCCAATCGGTCCAGGAAGCCTTGGGGAAATTCTCCGGCGCACCCGCCACGAAGTTTACGTTTGTTGAACCAGCTTCTGTGACCCCGACCGATGGGACCGATGGGTCTCATGGGTCTCATGAGACGGATAAGTCCCATACGTCCTATTCGTTCCATGCCCCGCCGCCCGCGCCTGAACCACCACCGCCCGCGTCGCAACCCACGCTTTCGCTCCCCGAAGAAACCCTCCCGCAGCGCGTCACGCCGCGCCCCGAGCCGCTCATTACCAACCGCCTCGGCCTCCACGTCATCGGCTGCGTCGCGCAACTCTACCTCGTCGCGGAAAGCCCCGAGGGCCTCGTCCTCATCGACCAGCACGCCGCGCACGAACGGGTCCTCTTCGAGCAAATGCTCAAACGGATGGCGCTCCAGGACGCGGCCTCGCAGCAGCTTCTCTTTCCGGTCACGCTCGAATTTCTTCCCCGCGAAGCCGACTTTCTCCTCGCGCAGGTGGAGACGCTGCAACAGGCCGGCGTCGGGATCACCCGCTTTGGGCCGAGCACCTTTCTCGTCGACGCCCTGCCCGCGATGGTCAAGGCGCGCGACGTGGCCGGGTTCATCCGCACGGTCGTCACCGATCTCCAGCAGGAGGGCGGCGAAACGAGGAAAGGCCGCCGCTTGAGCGAGGAGATCGTCGCGAAGACCGTCTGCCGCCACGCGGTCAAGGCCAACGACGCGCTCAAGCCCGCCGAGTGGGACATGCTCCTCCACGACCTGCTCGCCTGCGACCTGCCCTACACCTGTCCCCATGGCCGCCCCACCATGATCCAGCTATCGCTCGCCGAACTCGACAAGAAATTCGGAAGAGTGCAGTAGGCCTATGTACCCTCGGGCCGGGGAACCATTTTCTTGATGTCTTCCATCACTTGATACGGCCCGACGTAATCCTTCCCGTGGAAGCTGTCGGAGAGCACCTTCCCGTTTTCATCGGTGAGAACGAGATCGGGAATACCGGGACCACAAAGAGCATTGAGTTTGGTATTGGAGATGGCCGAAAAACGAACGGCGGGCCAGGGCATGCTGTCCGCCTTCATATAGGCCTCCATGTCGTCCGCGCTCTCGTCATGATTCACGAAAATCAATTCGAAATTCGGATGACTCTTCTTGAAATCATTGTAAAAATCGACCAACTTCGGCGTGAAAGCGCGGCACGGGCCGCACCACGAAGCCGAATAATAAAAAGCCCAGTATTTCACGCCCTTCAGCGTCGACGCATCGAATGCTTTCAGCCTCCCATCGTCCAGCACGACCAAGTGGTCCGCGAACTTGGCGACAAAGGGGCTGGAGGTCGTGCTGCCGCCGGAAGGCGAACCCGTCGAATCGCCCAGGTTCAATCCAGCCAGCGGATTATCATTCGCCGGGGCGGGATTGGGCTGATTTTGCGCCGGCAGATTCATCAAGCCCATCGCCAGGCAACTTACGGAAACAAGGAGTTTCTTGATCATAGTCGTATTAGTATTATGCAGCTGCGCTTTTAGGTCTTTTCCCGGTAGAGGGTCATCACGTACGTGCCCAGGCTCAGGCGGTCGCCGTCATTGATGTAGCCGTCGGTCATGGGGATGCCGTTCACGAAAGTACCGTTCGTCGATTCGAGGTCCTTCACCAGCAAGCCGCGTTCGGTCACCTGCAGGAGGCAATGCCGGCGCGACACCTGATTGTTCTCGACGTAGATGTCGCAGGTCCCCTCGCGTCCCACCACATTCGTCACCTTCTTCACCTTCAGCTTGAACGTCGGCGATTCCTCCGGGATGAAGTAATAATGGGTTTCGAGCTTTTTTTCTTTTCGTTCTATCGTCGGCAACGACATCCGGATGGTCTTGCCGAAACGCTGGTCCAGGCCAATCGAATTCTTGTGCATATACTCCTGCATCTCCACTTCGAGATCCTTCGTCGCCGGTTCCGCGCCCGGAATCCATCCGTAGGAGGAACCCTTGAGCTCGAAGGCGCGGTTGAGCGCCGCCGTTCCCTCGATTTTGCCGGCGGCCGCATGAACGATCACTCCGTTGTCCACAAAAAGATGGATGGCTTCCTGCGCATTAAACACCAGCAGACAGCCCCGCTCCCGCGTCTGCGCCAAACGCATGAAGGCCTCGCTGAAAGAAGCCAGTAGTTGATAAAAGCTCATGAGCACGTCAACATAAGTCACCCCTGTCAGCCCGGAAAGGACTTTTTCACGCCGGGGTTGCTTATTCTCCGCTTCTCGACCATATTTCCATACCATGATCGTCGTGCCCACCGCCAAAATCCTTCTTTTCATCGCACTGAACCTGGGCCCCGCCAATGCCCCGGTGATTTACGCCACGAGCAATTCGGAGAGCTATGTCTGGACTCCCACGGACACCGGCTGGGCGGTCGAAGCGAAGGGGTTTCCCGCTTCCGATTCCACCCGGGATCCCTGGCAAATCATGACCTTCACCGGCAGGCCGCCCTACCATTCCATCCCGGCTTACCTGCGCGCCATCTCCCGGCATAACTGGAGGCATGACTCCGCCATGGTTTTTGACAACGGCGACCGGGTGGAAAAGCACGGCGACCACGCCTTCTACATCATCAATGCCGGCGGTGCGAACGAGAAAGTCTTCACGATTCTCTTTCCAGCCGACGATTAAAGCCGCGGCGCGGGCAATTACAGGATCATTCCGGCCGCGACGGTGTTGTTGGTTTCCTGGTCGATGAGGATGAGGCCGCCCGTGTTGCGGTTATTCGCATAGGGGTCGGCGAAAAGGGGGACCGTCGTGCGCAACTTCACGCGCCCGATTTCATTCATGCCGATCCGGAGGTCCTGCTCGTTTTTATGGAGCGTGTTGATGTCGATCTTGTACCGGACTTCCTTGACCAGGGCCTTGCAGTCGCGCGTGGTGTGCCGCACAAAATAGCGCCCGTGCGGATCGAGCGGCTTTTCGTGGAACCAGCATAGCATCACCTCGATGTCCTGCGTGGCCGTGGGCATGTTGTTCGGTTTGGCGATCATGTCGCCGCGGCTGATATCAATCTCGTCCTCCAGCGTGATGGCCACCGACATCGGACTGAAGGCTTCCCTGACGTCGTCCTTCATCGTGTTGATGGATTTGATCCGGCTGGTGAATCCTGACGGCATCGCGATGATTTCGTCGCCGGGCTTGAAGACGCCGCTGGCGACGCGTCCGGCGAAGCCCCGGTAATCGTGCCACTCGGTGGTTTGCGGGCGGATGACAACCTGCACCGGGAAGCGCGGATCGACGTGGTTGACGTCGCTGCCGATATAGGTCGTTTCCAGCGTGGAGAGAAGCGGCGCGCCGTCGTACCAGGGCATGTTGGTCGATTTATCGACGACGTTGTCGCCCAGCAACGCGCTGACCGGGATGAACCGGATGTCGGGCACGTCGAGGCGGGAGGCGAACTCTTTATAGTCCTCGACGATCTTGTTGAAGACTTCCTCGCTGTAGCCGACCAGGTCCATTTTATTGACGCAGACGATGAGATGCTTGATGTGGAGGAGCGAGGCGATGAAGGAGTGGCGGTGGGTCTGTTCGAGAATGCCCTTGCGCGCGTCGATGAGGATGATGGCCAGATTCGCCGTGGAGGCGCCGGTGACCATGTTGCGGGTGTATTGGATATGGCCCGGCGTGTCGGCCACGATGAATTTGCGGCGCGGCGTGGCGAAGTAGCGGTAGGCCACGTCGATGGTGATGCCCTGCTCCCGCTCGGAGCGGAGGCCGTCGGTGAGCAGCGCCAGATCGACCTGGCTCTGGCCGCGGCTTTCGCTCAGCCGCTCGATGGCTTCGAGCTGGTCCTCGAAGATCGACTTCGAGTCGTAAAGGAGGCGTCCGATGAGCGTGCTTTTCCCGTCGTCAACCGATCCGGCAGTCGTGAAGCGAAGTAGGTCCATATCAGAAATACCCAACCTTCTTGCGGTCTTCCATCGCGTTCTCGCTCCGCTTGTCGTCCGCGCGGGCGCCCCGCTCGGTGATGCGCGCCGCCGCGACTTCGGCGATAATTTCCTCCAAGTTGCTCGCGGGCGACTCGACCGCGCCGGTGCAGGTGGCGTCGCCCACCGTGCGAAAACGGATCGTGCGCTTCTCGTAGGTTTCCCCCGGCAGCAGCGTGTTGTAGGGCGACTTCGCCAGGAGGACGCCCCGGCGGTCGACCACCTCGCGCTGGTGGCTGAAATAGAGCGACGGAATCTCGATTTTTTCCGTGGCGATATATTGCCAGACGTCCATTTCCGTCCAGTTGCTCAGCGGGAAAACGCGAAAATGTTCCCCGTGATGCAGGCGGCCGTTGAAGATGTTCCAAAGCTCGGGCCGCTGATTTTTCGGGTCCCACTGGCCGAACTCGTCCCGATGCGAAAAGAAGCGTTCCTTGGCCCGCGCCTTTTCCTCGTCCCGGCGCGCCCCGCCGATGGCGGCGTCGGCGCGGAGTTCCTCCAGCGCGTCGAGCAGGGTGACGGTTTGGAGTCCGTTCCGGCTCGGGTTGACGCCCTTTTCCTCGGCGCAGCGGCCCTTGTCGATGGAGTCCTGCACGGTGCGAACGAGCAGGCGCGCGCCCACTTTTCCCACCAGCCAATCCCGGTATTCAATCGTTTCCGGAAAATTGTGACCCGTATCGATATGCAACAGCGGGAAGGGGATGGCCGCCGGATAAAAAGCCTGTTGGGCCAGGCGGACCATGACGATGGAATCCTTGCCGCCGGAAAAGAGCAGGACCGGTCGCTCGAACTGGGCGGCGACTTCGCGCATGACGTAGATCGCTTCATGCTCCAGTTGCTTGAGATGGGAGAGATTGTAGGAACTCATGGACGGAAACAGGGGACGTTAGGCTGCGATCCGAATATGGCCAAGCACAAAAGAATATAGAGTTTCTAGGGAATCCTCCAGGGGCGTGGTTTCCGTGTTCAAAACGAGATGGGGCCGGGTGGGCGGCTCGAAGGCCGATTCCTTGCCCGTAAAATGGGGAACCAGCCCCTCGTGCGCGCGCTTGTAAAGCCCTTTCACGTCGCGCTTCCGGCACGTTTCAAACGAACATTCCACGTAAATTTCGAGCAGGTCGGCCTCGCCGACGATTCCGCGCGCGAGTTGCCGGAGCGATTCCCTGGGCGTAATGAACGAATTGAGGCAGATCACGCCCGATTGCACAAAGAGCTTCGACACTTCGGCCACGCGCCGGATGTTTTCCTCGCGGTCCGCATCGCTGAAGCCGAGGCCGCGATTGAGTCCGTCGCGCACATTGTCGCCGTCGAGATGCGTCGTGACGAAGCCTTCCGCGAAAAGCCGGCTTTCCAGCGCCGTCACGAGCGTGCTTTTCCCGGAACCGGACAGGCCGTAAAGCCAGACGACCTTGGCGCGCTGCCGCAGCTTCTTCTCGCGTTCGGCGCGGCTGAGCATGTGGTGGTAAATCGGGTGAATGTCGGACATGGGAGAGGGGTCAATTTCGCACGGAGCACGCCGAGTTCACAGAGAAAAATCCGTATTTGGTGGCCCGGACAACTCGTTGTCCGGGCCACCCGAAACTGCAGATCACGTTTGGAGCTTGGAAGAAGTGATAAATTTGCTACAATAAGGAATGGGTTTCACTCGGAAAGAGCTTCTAATAACGAAAATTGTTGGCTTATCTGTGGAATGTCCTTTTGACGGGTCCAACCCGTGTACCTGCCCTTTACACGAAATCAGAAAAAAGAGTATGAGGGAAAGGCTGAAATGGGCTCGAAAATTAAGCGAAAGTGACGCGCTCGATATCTTTACATTTCATGAAGTGTGTTTGAACCAAAAACAAACTTCCAAAGATAAAAATGGCGGTCTCTCCCCTAAATAGATTCAAACTGTACCACTACCCCATTTTCGCACGGGTCGACGATAGCCCCCGAATCGGATAGAGTTCTCAGCTTCCGATGCGCGATCTCCTTCCCGAAAACCGGCCGCTGCTGATTCTTGCCCCGATGCAGGACATCACCGACCTGCCGTTTTGGCGCGTGATGTCGCACTACGGCGGTCCCGACGTCTCTTACACCGAATACTTCCGCGTCCATCGCGACTCGCGTCCCGAAAAATACATCCTCCGCTCCATCGATGAGAACCCGGACGGCAAGCCGGTCATCGCGCAGATGATCGGCCAGGACATCGAGGCGCTCCGGCGCACGGCGCTCGACTTGCAGAAGCGCAGGATCGCCGGCATCGACATCAATTTCGGCTGCCCGGCCCCCATCGTTTGCAAAAAGGAGGCGGGCGGCGGGCTGCTCAGGCATCCCGAAAAAATCGACGCCATTCTTCGCGAGGTGCGCGCGGCCGTGCATCTCCGCTTCACCGTGAAAACGCGGATCGGCTTCGATTCGCCCGACGAGTTCCCCGCGCTCCTCGATCTCTTTCGCCGTCATCCCATCGACGCCCTGACCGTCCATGGACGCACCGTGCGCGAGATGTACAAGCCGGTCGTCCACGAGGACGCCATCGCGCGCGCCGCGCGGCTCATGCCGTGCCCCGTCTTCGCCAACGGAAACGTGCGCTGCGTCGGGTCGGCCCGGCGGATGGTCGAAACGACGGGCGCGCGCGGCTTGATGATCGGACGTGGCGCGATCCGCAACCCGTGGCTTTTCCAGCAAATCCGCGAGGCTTGGACAACAGGAGAAGTGCGGACGCGGCCCACGCTGGTCGATTTGCGCGAGTACATCAACCGGCTCGACCGGGAAACGCGGCTGCCGGGAATGCGCGATGGCGGTCACGTCGGCAAGATGAAGAAATATCTCGGCTACATCGCGCCCGGCATCGGCGCCAGTCACGATGGCGACGCGTTTTGGACCGAGTTGAAGCCGGTGCTGACCCTGCGCGACCTGTTCGCGGTGTGCGATAAGCACCTCGCCGCGCCCGATTATGCCTCTTTCTGATCTGCGAGGGCCTCAGTATTTTTGGGTGGCCCGGACAACTTGTTGTCCGGGCCACCCAAGAGTGTTATGACCGACGTGGTGGTGATCGGCGCGGGGGCGGCGGGCCTGATGTGCGCCATCGTGGCGGGACAGCGGGGAAAATCGGTCGTGGTGATCGAGCGCGGCGAGCGGATCGGCCTGAAAATCCTCATCTCGGGCGGCGGTCGGTGCAACTTCACCAATCTTTACGCCGGGCCGGAGAATTATCTCTCGTCCAATCCCGATTTCTGCAAATCGGCGCTGGCCCGCTACACGCCGGATGATTTTCTCGCGCTGGTCGAGCGCCACGGCATCGCCTGGCACGAGAAAAAGCTGGGCCAGTTGTTTTGCGATGGCAGCTCGCGCGAGATCGTGGAGATGCTCCAGCGCGAGTGCGACGACGCCGGCGTGGAAATCAAAACGGGCGCGGACGTGACGGCAATTCGGCGCGTGGAATCGGACGGCAGCTTCGAGATCGTAACCGCGAACGAAACTTTTTCAGCGAAGCGGCTCGTAATCGCCACGGGCGGGCTTTCGCTGCCCAAACTCGGCGCGACCGATTTCGCTTACCGGATCGCGCGGCAGTTCGGCCTGGCGGTGCTTCCGGTTCGCGCGGGACTGGTTCCCTTCACGTTCGGCGGCGGGGACCTCGAGTTTTGCCGCGCGCTCAGCGGCGTTTCGGCGGCGTGCTCGGCGCGGGTACTGGAGGGACACCGCCAGGCGAGCCTGCCCGGTCGTCCGCAGCCTGAATTTACGGAACACTTTCTCTTCACTCATCGCGGCTTGAGCGGTCCCGCCATGCTCCAGGTTTCCTCCTACTGGCAGGCTCCGGCGGAACTGCGCCTCAACCTTTTCCCTGGCAATGGCGCGCGCGCGTGGCTGGAGGAAAATCGCCAATCCGGTTTGCGGCTCGACACGCTCCTCTCGCAGCGATTGCCGGAACGGTTTGCCACGGCGTGGGCCGCGCCGCTTGCGCCGCTGCGCCCCGTGCGCCAATACAACTCCGCCGAGCTCGACGACATCGCGCGGCGGCTGGAGAACTGGACACTGCGTCCCGCCGGGACGGAAGGATTCCCTACGGCGGAGGTGACCGTGGGCGGAATCGACACGCGCGATTTGCACTCGAAGACGATGGAGGCGCGCGCCGTGCCGGGACTCCATTTCATCGGCGAGGCGGTCGATGTCACGGGCTGGCTCGGCGGCTACAATTTTCAATGGGCCTGGGCTTCCGGTCACGCCTGCGGGCAAGCCATTTGATTGGCCACAAAAGAACACAAAGAACTCAAAAAATGCCGATGGCTCCTTCCTTTGTTTTCTATGTGACCTTTTGTGGCTAAGATCGGTCAATGCGACGATTTTCGGCCAATGAAACGGAGACGCTGCGCCGCGAAATGTTGGCGGAAGTCCGCGCGGTTTACCGGGAACTGGAAAGCCGTCCCGTCGAGCGCGCGTGCATCCGCCGCACCGAGTGCTGTCAGTTCAAGCTCACCGGGCGCACGCCGCAACTCACGCGGGGCGAGGCGGTGCTGGCCGCGCGGGCGTTGCGCGCTTCGGGGAGAAAGGCGATGCCCGGGCGCGACGACGGCGCGTGTCCGATGCTGCGCGAAAACGGGGCCTGCATGATCTATCAGGACCGGCCTTTCGGCTGCCGGAGCCATTTCTGCGCGGCGGCGGGCGGGCCTTATGCCCGCGCCGAGGTGCTCGATCTCATCCGGCGACTGGAAGCCGTCGACGCGCGGCTCGGCGGTTCCGGTCCGCGGGCGTTGCCGGGCGCGGTGCGGGACGAGTTGCGGGCGTTGGAAAGGTAATTGGGGAAGCCACGGCATCCGATGGGGCTTCCGGCTCGGGACTTGCATTGGACTGGCTGATCGGTAGTCTTTCCGAGTCAGCTACATCCCGGTTGTGTTGCCGCCAGAAATTTTCTCCGCACGAACAACTTCATCCTGTTGACCCGATCCACTCCTTTTTTTCACCTATGCACAAGGAAGTCTGCCTCCCCTCCTCCGCGAACTACGCCGGGATGGGGCTTCAACTCGATGCCACCGCGCGGAAGGCGAGCAAACCGGCCTCCCAGATTATTTCCGTTGCGACCTCGTTCGGTCGGGCGGTGGTGGCCCATCGCGTGCCGGAAGCGGATGCCGAAACGTGGGCGGCGGGCCTGCAGCATCAGGCCAATGATCATCGCTATTACGAGCTGACCCACGACGCGCTGGGACATCAGTTCGGGCATTATTATCTCCTGCTCCAGGATCACGCGGGGAAGACGCGCGCGATTCAACCCTTCCTCATGGTCAACCAGGATCTCGTCACCGGCATGCCCAAGGCGTTCCGCCGCGTCATGGACAAGATCCGCCGGCGATTTCCCTCCGCGCTGGTCATGCGCATGCTCATGGTCGGCTGTTCCGCCGGCGAGGGACACCTCGCGCGGGACCGATCCACCGGCGGCGTCGAGTGGGTGGCCCAGGCCCTGAGCGAAGCGCTGCATCCGGTGGCCCGCGGTTTCCAGGCGGCCATGATCGTGCTCAAGGATTTTCCCAAGACCTACCGCAAACCGCTCCGCCCTCTGCGCCGGTCCGGTTATGCGCGGGTGCCCAGCATGCCGGGCTCGCGGCTCGACCTTAATTTCAAGAATTTCGAGGACTATCTCCAGACCCGGCTCAGCCACAAGACGCGCAAGAATCTCCGGAGCAAATATCGCAAGGCCGCCGCGGGGCCGCTCGTGGAGATGGAGGTCGTATCCGATATTGCGCCGCATATCGACGAGCTTTTCCCGCTTTATCAGCAGGTGCTGGAACGGTCGCAGTATAAATTCGAGGAACTGACCAAGTCCTACTTCGTTCAAATCAGCCGCCGCATGGGCGAACGGGCGCTCTTCTTCATCTGGCGGCAGAATGGAAGAGCCGTGGCCTTCAGCTCCTGCGCCGGCCACGAAGGCGTCCTGCGCGACCACTACATCGGTCTCGATTACAAGGTCGCGCTCGAGCATCACCTCTATTTCGTGACCTTCCGGGACATCGTCACCTGGGCCATCGAAAACAAGTACCACACCTATTACAGCGCCCCGCTGAATTACGAACCGAAGTATCACCTGCGCCACGACCTGGTGCCGCTCGATCTCTACGTGCGCACCTCGTGGAACTGGATCAACCCGCTTTTCCGCTTCGTCGTGCCCTACCTGGAGCCAACCCGCTACGATCCGATGATCCGTCGTTTTGCCAACGCGCATGAATTGTGGTGAGTCCGTGCGGTGACCATGTCCAGCGATAGCGTCTGCTTCCGAACGGATGACGCCTGGGATTTCATTCCCGGGGAGCGAAGGCCCCGCCTGCCGGTGATCGACGTGCGCGAGGAGGCGAAGGCGCTCCGCTTCATCACCTCCGCCTCGCGGATCGACGCGTTCGCGGCGAAGCACGCCGCCGATTTTCGTCCCTTCACCCTTTTGGGGTCCGGCGACTTTCATCATCTGAGCGCGGTCTGGACGCGGCAATTTCAGGAGCCGTTCACGCTCCTCTCCTTCGACAATCATCCCGATTGGGACATCCGCCCGCCGAAATGGTCGTGCGGAGCGTGGATCAATCGCGCGCTCGAAAATCCCCGCGTCGAAAGCATCGGCATCTGGGGTTGCGGCAGCTTCGAGTGCGGCTTCCCCTGGCGGCTTCTCGGCAATCGGCACGCGGCCAAAACCCATCGGCTCCTCGTTTATCCCTGGAAACGCGAAGGCGTCCATTACGCTCTCTATCTCAATCCGCTGACCCCGAAAACGTGGCGGACCCAGTTTCTGGATTGGCTCGACCACCACCACGACCACAAGGTCTACGTCACCATCGACATGGATTGCCTCGTCCCCGGCGAGGCGGTCACGAATTGGGAGAACGGACGCTTCACCTGCGACGATCTCATTTGGGCCCTGCGGACGCTGCGGGAAAAAGTGGGGATCATTGGCGGCGATCTCTGCGGCGGCTGGTCCCAGCCCGGCTACCAAACGGCTTTCCAGAAACTGGCCGGATGGTTCGACCATCCCGCGTCGCCTCCGCCGGATCGGGAGCAGTTGCTGGCGCGCAATCTCGTCACGCTGGAACGGCTCTGGCCCGCGCTGACGGGATATTAGGGCTTTGATTTAGCACCATTTTTAGCTAATACCTTCATCGGTATGACCAAAAAGCAACCAAACCGATTTTTCGCCTACACTCCCTGGGACGCCCTGCCGGCCATCGCCGGGGTGCTCAATGCCGTTTTTGTCGTGCTGTTCTACATGGCCTTCGCCACTTGGCACGCGCCCTGGTGGGTACTCATCTGCATGGGCTTCACCTATTCGGTCAGCATCGGGTGGAACATCAACAGCGTCTCCCACAACTTCGTCCACAATCCCTTTTTCACCTCGCATCTGCTCAACCGCCTGTTCAGTCTCATGCAGTCGCTTGCGCTCGGCTTTTCGCAGGTGGCCTACGACGCGGTCCACGCACGGCATCATCGCGGCAACAGCGACAAGCCCGATGACAACGGCGACACCATCGACTGGGTTTCGATTTATCGCCACAGCCCCGATCACGACGACGCGGAAAGCGTCTGGAGCTACACGTTCCTGAGTTATCTGCGGGACGATCCCTTCGCGATCATCAAGGAGTTGAAAGTCAAAAGCGAGTCGGAAGCCCGCTGGGGCATCGTCGAGATCGTCGGGTTCATGGCCCTTTACATCGTCATGTTTTTCGTGAACTGGAAGTTCATGCTCTTCTTCATTCCGTTCTACTACTTCGGCCACTGCCTCTCGTATCTGAACGGCTACTACCTCCACTACGGCGGCGACACCGAGCAGCCCATCGCGTGGGGCGTGAGCAGCTACCACAAGCTCTACAACTGGATCTGGTTCAACAACGGCTATCACGCGGAGCACCATTTCCGCCCCAAGATGCACTGGACGAAGATGAAGGAATTCCATCGCCAGATCGCCGCCGACCAGGAAGCCGCCGGGGTGCGCGTGATCTGGCCGCCCCATGCGCTCGGTTTCCTCGACCGTTCGCTTCCGGAGAAAAGCCGCTCCGTCATGGCCGACCGCGCGATCAAAATCGCGAAGGCCCTCGAAGCGCGGCAGATGCAGAAGGCTTAAAGCAGCGCGACGTTGGCGCGAAACTTCCCGCCTTTTTCGCGCGTGAGGAAGCCCACGCTGACCGGCGCGCCTTTGTTGGCCCGGCCTGCCGAGCCGGGATTGAACAAATGGACGCCGTGATGCATCTCGTCCGCGGGACGATGGGTGTGGCCGAAAAGGAGCCAGTCGCTCGCGGGCGGCATCCGCCGGGGCAGGATATGGATCAGGTGGAAACGTTCCCCGCCCCGCTCCAGATCGAGGCTGGCCGGCAAATCGAGGCTGAAGTCGTTATTGCCCAAAACCACCGTGAGTTTGGAGTTGATCGCGCGCAGTTCATCGAGGATCGGTTCCTGGCAAACGTCGCCCAAGTGCCAGATCTCATCGACGTCCTTGAAGAGTTCCGCGACCCGGGGAATCCACCGGTCATGCGTGTCGGCGATGACGCCGATGCAATAATTTTGCGGGGTGATCATAAAATCGGTGCTGCGGACGGAAGTATTTTTTCTGGCGAAGCCTTGCCGCCCTCCGCAGGAGCGCAGCACCAAGCTTGACTCGGAGGCCATTTCCCGCAACAAGTCTTTGGAGGCTGTTCGAAAAATAGGCGTGGGTCACGTGACGAGTCGAATTTGGGCCGAATCGAGGCGCGAACGACGAGCATAGCTTAAGCTACGTAAGGAGCGAGCAACGAAGAGTCGGCCCAAATTCGCCGCAACCGGGCCGAAGCCTTTTTACCTTCTGGCTTCATCACTCGCTCGTCACGTAGCCACCGCTATGCTCCTCACTCGACTCCTCGCCAGAAGGTAAAAATTCTTTCGGCGTGACCTACGCCTATTTTTCGGACAGCCTCTACTCTTATGGGACAACAGTCGAATAAAGTTCAAAAACGCCGCCGCCGCCTCAATTATCAAAAGAGGAAGAAGCTTGCCGGCAAAACCACGGCCGCCGCTGCCAAATCCGCGGCCACCACCAAAACAACTCCGGCCAAAAAGCCCGCCGAGAAGCCGGAAGCCTCCGCCAAACCGGCGGCAGCTCCCGCTGAAAAGGCCGTAGCGGTCGCCAAACCGGCGCCCGTCGAGGAAAAGCCCGTCGTGACGGAAAAGCCCGTCGTGACGGAAAAGCCCGTCGTGACGGAGAAACCCGTCGTTGCGGAGAAGCCCGTCGTTGCGGAAAAACCGGAAGCGGTTGAAAAGCCGACAGCCCCCACCGAATCGCCGACGGTTCCTTCCGAGGCATAGAACTCATTTCAAAAGTAGCCATGAGCGCGCGCTACCTGGTCATTGACGGGCATAGCGTGATTTTCGCGTGGCCCGATTTGAGGAAACTCCACGACCAGAACCGCGCCGCTGCCCGGAAGGCGCTGATCGACCGGCTCCAAGATCTGCATGACACGACCGACTGGCGCGTGACGGTGGTGCTGGATGGCAAACTGGGAACCGCCATTCCTACCGGCGAACGCAAACCCACGGACATGGTGGTCAGTTATGCCACGGCGGACCAAACGGCGGACAGCGTCATCGAACGCCTGGTGGGAGTGTCGGGGGTGGCGAAAGACATCCTGGTCATCACGGCGGATGAGGCCGAAAAACTGACGGTGGAATCCCTGGGTGCGGCAACGGCTTCCCCTTCGTGGCTTCGCAAGGAACTGGAAATGGAGGGAACTTCCTTCACCGATGAACTCGAACGGGTGCATCGCTCCGCCCGGTGGAAGCAGAGGGTTTAATCAACGGAAGTTGTTGCTTTTGCAATAAAAACTGTCATTTCCATTATTAGTGCGTAAGAATGAATTGACATATGGTTCCCATTTATGAGATTTCTATGAACCGTTTTAAGTCAACGACCTAGCCAACTTATCACATGTCCAAACTTGGAAAAATCTTACTTTGGATAGCGCTTGCCGGTGCAGTCGTAGCCGTTGGTGCAGGAGTCGCATTGATTTTCCAATACAACGACACGAAGACGAATCTTGCTCAGACGCAACTTGCCAAGGCAGCCGCTGACAAAGCGACGGCCCAAGCCAAGCAGGAGACTGCGGCGGTAACAGCAGCCAAGGCTGACTCGGACAAGCAGTTGGCGGACGCCAAAAGCCATGTCGACGACCTGAACACAAAGCTAACCGATGCCAAGAAACAGGCGGCGGATGCCTCTGCCGCCTTGCAAACAGCCAACGATGCCGCCAAGACCGCCCAGGACGCTTTGGACGCGATCAAAAAGATTCTCAATGGCAAGACCGCCGATGAGATCGTGGCCGCTGAAGCCAAGGCCGAGTCGGACCTGACGGCGGCGCTGAGCGAACAAAAGATTTTGCAGGATTCCTTGCAGGCGTCCCAAACCCAGGTCGCCGATCTGAGAGACGCCCTCAAGCGCTCCAAGACCGGCACGATGCCCCCCGGCATCAGCGGCAAGGTCACCTTCGTCGATCACGCCTGGAATTTTGTCATCCTGGATGTTGGCATCTCCAACGGCGTCGTGCCCAATGGCGAATTGATCGTCTATCGCGGCAATACCTTTTTGGGCAAGATCAGGGTGACCAAGGTCGATCCCAACGATGCCGTGGCTGAAATTTTGCCTGATGTAAAAGGCGATATTCAAATCGGCGATAAAGTGCTAAACTAGTCGGATGACCCGATTCCGTTCCATCCTCCTTCTGCTCCCCCTGGTCCTGCTCCAGGCGGGCTGCTCCAGTTCGGCGACCGCGCCCGCCGCCAATAATGTGGATGCGAATGGACAGCCGGTCTCCAGTGTCCCCTGGAACAAACCCGAATCGTGGGAAACGACCGGCCAGTTGGGCGGAATGACGCAATAGGGCAGGGTCATCGCGTCCGAACCTGCCGCAAAGCCTCGAAGAGAACAATGGCGGCGGTCGTGGCCAGGTTCAGACTCCGCACGCGGGGATTGGACATCGGGATGGTCAGACAGGCCCCGGCATTTTCCCGCAGCAGCGATTCGGGCAGGCCCCGGGTCTCGCGCCCGAAAACCAGGAAATCATCTGGCTCGAAACGCGCTTCCGTGTAGGGACGGGCCGCTTTCGTCGTCAGGAAATGAAACCGCGCCCGGGAATGGGCGGCGCGCAAGGCGGCCCAATTGGGCCACGTATGCCAGGTGACGTGTTGCCAATAATCCATCCCGGCACGCTTCAGGGCGCGGTCATCCAGCTTGAACCCGAGCGGTTCCACCAGGTGCAGGACCGTATTCGTCGCCGCGCAGAAGCGGGCAATCGCGCCCGTATTCGGCGGAATCTCAGGTTCGACAAGAACGATTTGCAAGTGGCGCCCGGCAGGGGCGATAGGACTTACGGGACTCATGGGACGGAGGGGGCTTCGGCTGTCCTATTCGTCCCATGGGTCGCATAAGTCCTATTCGGCGGATAAGTCACGTTCATCAGATAGAGGCCGCAGGCGGGCGCCGTCGCGGGGGCCTCGGAACGGGAACGGGCGCGCAGGATTTTCCCGAAATCGTCCACGGTGATTTTGCCCTGGCCGACCTTCGCCAGCGCGCCGACCAGATTGCGCACCATGCGGTAGAGGTAACCCTCCGCCGTGAAATGGAACACGAGCACCGCTCCGTCGCGCGCGACCGAAACGCGCTTCATGGTGCGCACCGTCGACTCCCGTTCATAGCCGGGATTGCTCGTGAACGAGGCGAAATCGTGCCGGCCCAGGAGCAGCCGCGCGGCCCGGCGCATGGCGGGCAGGTCGAGGGGACGCGGCACGTGCCAATGGGTGTCGAGCGTGAACGGGTCCTGCACGAGCTGGTTCCAGATCAGGTAGCGGTAGGTCTTCCCCGTCGCGTCGAAGCGGGCGTGAAAGGCGGGCGAAACGAGGCGGCATTTCACGATGCGGACATCGCGGGGAAGATTCGCGTTGAGCGCGCGTTGCAAAACCGTCTCGGCGTGGAGACGCCGGGCGTTGAAGGAAGCCACCTGCCCGAGCGCGTGAACGCCGGTGTCGGTCCGGCCCGAGCCTTGCAGGCTGATTTTCCGGCCCCAGATTTTTTCCAGCGCGTCTTCGATGCAGCCCTGCACCGTCCGCTTGGCGGCCTGCCGTTGCCAGCCGGAAAAATCGGTGCCGCGGTAGGCGACGGTCAGCTTGTGGCCTTGCAACGCCGGATCGAAGCGATGGGGACGACGTTTGCGCAGTTCCAGTGATGTGAGTGACGGGATCATGCGTCCGGAGGCAAAAGAGGAAACGGCGTCTGGCTGTCGAGGTAACCCTGGAGCAAAACGGCGGCGGCCTCGCTGTCGATCCGGCCTCGCTGCTGGCGGGTGTTTTTGCCGGCTTCCTGCAACTGGCGGCCGGCCTGCACGGTGGAAAGGCGTTCGTCGATCAATTGAATGCGGATCGGCGTGGCCTGGCCGAGAAGGGCGGCGAAGGCCTGCACTTTGGCGGCCGCTTCCCCGATCGAGCCATCCATATTGCGCGGCAGGCCGAGCAGAATCAGCCGGGCCTCCTCTTTCTTCGCCAGCCCGGCCAATTCGCGCGCGAGTTTGGCATCGGCCTTCGCGGGCACAAACGGGAGCGGGCGCGCCAGCGTGCCGGTCGGATCGCTCAGCGCGAGGCCGATTCGCGTGCTGCCGTAATCAATGGCCAGGATGCGCATGGATTTCGAAGGTAGCCGGCGCAGGGCCTGCGCCGGACCGTCGCGCGGCGCGCGACGGCTACCTTAATCAACAATCTTCACCGAGGTGATCTTGTCGCCCTGCGCGATCGCGTTGACGACGGCCATGTCCTTGGTGCGTCCGAAAACGGTATGCACGCCGTCGAGGTGGGGCGTCGCGACATGGGTGATGAAGAACTGGCTGCCGCCGGTGTCCTTGCCCGCGTGGGCCATGGAGAGCGTGCCCGGCGTATGTTTCTGCGTGTTGATCTCGCACTTGATCGTGTAACCGGGGCCGCCGGTACCCGTTCCCTTGGGACAACCGCCCTGGATCATGAAATCCTTGATGACGCGGTGGAAATTGAGTCCGTCATAGAAGCCCTTTTTGGCGAGCGTGACGAAATTTTTGACGGTGTTGGGCGCGTCCTTGTCGAAGAGTTCGAGGTTAATCGTACCCTTGCTGGTTTCCATGATGGCTTGTGGCATAAATATCCTTTCGGGGAATGAGGTTGAGTCCTAAGAATTAGCGCGATTACCAGCCCCGCGCCAAGGCATTTCATTGCACATCGACGCTCACACAGGCATATTCACCGTTGGAGGATGCGTTGAAATATGGATGTGCGTGACAATCGTTTTTTGGAGAGCTTCAGCCCGGCCGGGCGTGAACGCCTGGCCGGCTCTTTGAATTACCAGGAGCTTGTCGCGGGCGAGTACCTTTTCCGCGAGGGCGATCCCGCCGACGGCGTTTACCTCGTGCTGGAGGGCCAGGTGGAAATCCTCAGGACCGCCGGAGATCGCGAGCAGATTCTCACGTGCTTCCAGCCGGGCGATTACCTGGGCGAGGTCGCCGTGCTGGATGGCCAGGGACGGAGCACCGACGCGCGGGCGCGGGGCGATGTGTCCATCGCCAAAATTCCGAGCGCGGTGCTGCTTGAGGTGCTCGACACGGAACCCGTCGCCCTCACCCTGCATCTGTTTCAGAATGTTCTCAGCCACCTGCGCAAGACGAACGATCTCTTCGTTCAGGAGGTGGTGCACAAGGAGAAGCTTTCGCTGGTGGGCGAAATGGCCAGTTCCCTCATGCATGATTTGCGCACCCCGGTGCAGGTCATCCTTTCCGCGGTCCAGTTGATCCAGATGAACCATGCCGACGCGGAGACCGCGGATTGCTGCGGGAAAGTGGAGCTTCAATGCGACAGGCTGACCGCCATGGCGGGTGAACTCCTGGAATTTTCGAGGGGGGAAACGAAGCTTCATCTGGAGCGCACGGACACCAGCGCGCTGATCCGGCAGTTCCTTTCCTTCAACGAGGACTCTTTCCGCGACACCGGGATTCAGTTCAACGTCGAAGACGATCCGGCGGAGATGGAGGTCGATTCCATGCGCCTGCAGCGCGTCCTGCAAAATCTGGTCAACAACGCGGTGCAAGCCCTGAACTCCAGGCCGGGCGGACGCATCGACGTGCGGGCCTGGGTGCGCGACTCGATTTTATATCTGTCGGTGCGGGACAATGGGCCGGGCATTCCGGCCGAGATCAAGGAGCGGATATTCGAGCCGTTCGTCACGCACGGCAAAAAAGGCGGAACCGGCCTCGGCCTGGCGATCGTGCGCAATGTGGTCACCGCGCATCGCGGGAAGATTACAGTGGAAACGCAGGCCGGCCAGGGAACCGAGTTCCTCATCCGCATTCCCCAGGACGCGGCCGGCAGGGCGGTGGAGTAGAATTCGGCGTTCTCCGCGCCGCTTGACAAAGCGGACGCTTTCCCGTACGCTTTGGGCATGACATCGCTTCCTGTCACTCAAGCCCGGTCCCGGCTCTACCAGCTCCTCGACGAGGCCGCCGCTTCTCACGAACCCATCCAGATTACCGGCAAGCGTTCCAATGCCGTTTTGGTGACTGAGGATGATTGGCGCAGCATCCAGGAGACGCTCTACCTTATCTCGATTCCCGGTATGCGCGACTCCATCCGCAGGGGCATGGCCGAACCGCTCGGCAAAACCTCGACCAAACCCGGCTGGTGAGTTGGTCGATCGTTTACACCAGGCAGGCTCAGAAGGACGCCAGGAAGATCGCGTCCTCAAATCTCAAATCCCAAACCCAACGCCTTCTCGACCTCATCGCCAGGAATCCATTTCAGAATCCGCCTCCCAACGAAAAACTGGTGGGAGACTTGGCGGGCGCTTATTCGCGCCGCATCAACATCCAGCATCGCCTCGTGTATCAGGTCTATGCCGCCGAACGCACCGTCAAAGTCCTTCGGATGTGGACTCACTACGAATAAGGCCCCGCCCCGCCCGGCGCGGGTTGGGCGCTATTTTTGGGCAAAGCCCCAGTTGAACAGGATCTGGGCATCGGCCCATTTGTTGGGGCTGTCGAGAAGCGTGAGCAGGATTTGGCGTCCGTTCTGGGTGACGGCGCAGGCGTAGGTGTGGCGGGAAGCCACGGTCCAGCCGGTCTTCGCGGGCCCCATTCCGGGATAATAACCGAGCAGCCGGTTATGGTTGCGGAGCGTGTGCACGCCGGATGCGGTGACAATGGTATATTCCTTGGTGCTCAAAATCCTGGCCAGTTCGGGGTGGGCGATGACGGCCCGGAAGATGCGCATCAGGTCGGCGCAACTCGTGTAGTGCGTGCCGGACGGCGCGGGCAGGCCGTTGGGATTGTTGAAGTGGGTGTTGAAGCAGCCCATGGCCAGCGCCCGTTGATTCATCATTTGCACGAACGCTTCGTTGCTGCCCGCGACAGCGCGCCCCAGCGCGCGTGCCGAATCGTTGGCCGATTCAATGAGCAGGGCGTGGAAGAGCTTGTCCACGGAAATGGTTTCTCCGGGAACGACGGGGATGTTGCTCGGCTCCGCCCGGTCGCTTTCCTCGATGGTCACGCTGCCGTTGAGCCCGAGTTTTTCATAGACGATGAGCGCCGTCATCAATTTGGTCGTGCTGGCCGGCAGGAGACGCTCGTCGGGATTGCGGGCATAGAGGACTTCCCCGGTCTGATTGTCCACCATAAGGGCGCCGACGGACTTGATGGCGTCGGGAGGGGTGAGGCGCGGATGGGGGCCGTAATTCTTGAAATAAAATTGCGCCGAGACCGGTCCCGCCCAGCAAAACAGCCCCAGCCAGATGGTCAGGAGAAGTCGGAGGCGGTATGGCTTGGAGTTAAGGATAGGGCGCGGAGCGTAGGTGAGCATTTTTCGCTTGCGCCAGTGCGGCGTCTATCCGGTTGGCAAGATCGCCGTTGCGGGGGTCTTTTTCCAGGGCGCGCGTCCAGGTGGCGATGGCTTCGCGCCGCAGGCCGAGTTTCAAATAAGCATCTCCAACATGTTGTAAAACCACGGGGTCATTGTTGGTCATAAAGGCGGCCCGTTGCAAGTACGGTAATGCATCTTTTGC
>Ga0182030_10002965_pt1 | contig 36161 bp, 26 predicted proteins | sample 812S3MmetaG_FD_121299 | JGI IMG/M metagenome (GOLD analysis project Ga0182030, IMG submission 121299) | Permafrost microbial communities from Stordalen Mire, Sweden - 812S3M metaG (Illumina Assembly) | ecosystem: Environmental > Terrestrial > Soil > Wetlands > Permafrost | place: Sweden...
ACCGCCTCAGTTGGGTTAACTGTGACAGAGGCGCTTGCGCTCTTCGTCGTGTCCGCCGCGCTGGTTGCGCTAACAGTATGGCTGCCTGCGAGCGATGGCGCGGCGTAGAGCCCGGCCGCACTGATGGTGCCGACGGAGGAGTTGCCGCCGCTAATCTTGTCGACCGTCCAAGTGACGGCGGTGTTGCTCGTACCTTGCACGGTCGCGGTGAATTGCGTGGTGGTATTCACATTCAGGCTGGCGGACCCTTGATTTAGCTGAACGGAAATTGGGCCAGAGGGACTCGAAGAGCCAGACGAACCACATCCGGAAAGAACGAGAGTGGTGGCCAAAGCGAAGCTGTAAAGCCAAATTCTAGTCATAGATGTGAGACGGTGAGCGCAAAGATTACATGCCGTCGAGTAATAGTTGCCTCCACCCCTGTAAGGGTTGCCGACTTCAGGCCGGATGCGAGGAAGTGGCGTAAGCGAGGCTAGGAGAAGAAAATTCGCCGCGGGTGGGGATTGAATGCGAAATGTCGCCTTTGTAGAAAGAGGTGAGAAACCGACCGCGGTCAGCTAGGAGTGACTTCTTGCCGTTCATCAACTTCCGATAAGTCTTGCGAGCGCGTATGGAAGTAGCCCTTTCAGGATGATTTCGTGGGAATCGCGAAGGTATAGTGCGAAGGCATAGTATTTCGGAGAATTCCAGGGCAGTTGAAAAAGCCGCTACGCCGCAAGAAGCTAGGGCTGCCCCTCGGCGTCCGGTTGCGCGACCAAGAGCAGCACGATGCCAATCACGGTGAACATGCGAAAGGCGGCGTCCTGGCCGTTCCAAGTTCTTGATTGCCACATCAGGAACCACTCGCCGCCGACCGTCAAGAAGGACACCAGCCACATGAGTAGTGCGAGCGCGAGTGCGGAGATGGCGATGTGCTTGGCTTGATTGAACTCGGCAGTCGTTCTGCGCAACGCGCCTGCCAGACGCGCTCCGCCCCACCACAAAAGAATCATCGTCAACGCTTCCCAGGCGATAATCGAAAGGTAGAAGGCGGTATGCAAGGCTGGCGCATTCAACGCCCTCCACATTCCGTGGTTGCCGGGGAAGGTCGAATCCATCATCAGGACGTGGCGCACGAATTGAAAATTTGAGGCATAGTCGGTCGTGTTGTTGAGCACGACGAACGAATAAAAAAGCGCCACGGCGAAGACAAGCGAAACCTTGGCGATGCGCAACGTCATTGTTTCTCCGTAGCTGACGGCATCGGCGCGCGGGAAGGTGCGAAAGCGCGGAAATAGGCAACGAGCGCTGCAATCGTCGCGTCGTCATAGCCAGGATTTCCCGGCATCTGCGCATTCGGATTCCTGGACTGTGGGTGGCGTATATAGGCGGCAAAGTATTCTGGCGAGGCCGTCGCCCACGCCGAGAGCACTAGCCAGGGATGTCCCGCCTTTGTTCCGCCTTCTTTGCCGCTGTTGTGACAGCGAAAGCAATTCTGTTGCGCGATGCGATAACCATCCTGCACTAACTTGTCGGCAGAGTGAGCGCCACGGGGTGCGATGGAGTCGAGGACTCTCTTCTCACTGCGGAGTTCCAGGCGCACAACGCCCCAGGGAATTTGCGCTTCGTCGGCGTGGGCAAAGATCTTGAAACTCGGCGTGAATGTGGGATGCGAAATCAGGAATGGCCCCAAGTCTTGCCCATGGCCCTCCGCATCCTTCGGCCAGCCCGACGGCGGTTGCCCGTTGATCGTCAAAACCAGCACGGGACGATGCGCTGCGACGTAAGCGCGAGGATAATTCGCACGGTATTGATCGTCACAGATTGCCACCACCATAGCGGATGCGGGCGCGGCCGCCAGATGAAGAATTAACTCCTCCAGTGACACGCCGCTAATTTGCACCGGCGCCTTGAAGTTCGCGTCGTCGGTAACGGTATAGCTTACCTGCGGGAAGGCCAGCAGTTGATCGCGCGAGATGTAGCGGTTCGATCCCGGAGGCAATCCGGCAAGTTCGCCACCCAACTCGAGATCGGATGTCGAGGAACGAGATGGGTGCAGCACCAGCCGAGGAAGAGACGTTGGAGAAGAATCTGCGCTGGACCGTGAGTTTGCGCTCGCCTCAAAACGCGGGGACAGTGCAGCGGCCAGCAAGACGCTGGCGCAACCCAAAAGGCGAATCCGCGACGATAGCATGGGATATATTAGCGCAACTCTTCTTGAGCGCAAGGCGCAATTCGCGTTTTGAATTGTGTTAGATTGACTGAACTTTGTACATCTGCGCGCACTCGAAATGCGCACTGGGGGGCGGAAGAAATCGATGGCGGCAGGGATTGAATTGCGGCTGCGAGAGCTCGGCGTAGTTTTGCCGCCCCCGCCAACTTCGGGTGGCAACTATGTGCCGGCGAAGACGGTGGGCAATGTGGTGTATCTCTCCGGCGTGATTTCCACGAGCGCAGATGGAGTGATCACCGGAACCGTGGGCCTTGACCGCTCTGTCGACGACGCGAAAGCCGCGGCCCGGGCCTGCGCGTTAACGCAATTGGCCGTGCTGCAACGGCAACTCGGTTCGCTGGATCGCGTGAAGAGCATCGTAGGATTAAATGGCTATGTGAACGCGGTAGCGGGATTCGCCGATACGCCGCAGGTCGTCAATGGCGCCTCAGATCTTTTCGTGGAAATATTCGGTGAAGCCGGCCGCCATGTGCGCACGGCGATCGGTGTTTCCGCCCTGCCGCGCAATGCACTCGTCGAACTGCAAATGACGGTGGAGGTATAAGGGCGGAAATGGCCGAGTATTCCCTTTCCGCAAATCCCTTCCACTCGCGATGGAACCGCGCGCTCGAGTCCCGACTCCGCATCGCGCCCGGCGACACCGTGCATCTGGAATGCGTCGATTCCAGCGGAGCGCAGGTGCATCCGGCGATGACCCTTCCTGACTTTCTGAAGATCGACCGTGGACTCATTCACGCGCTGACGGGACCGATTTTCGTGGAGGGAGCGGAACCCGGCGACGTGCTGCAGATCGATGTCATCGAAGTAGCCCACAGGGGTTGGGGATGGTCGAGCATAATCACGGGTCTCGGATTTCTGAAAGATCGTTTCGCTGAGCCTTACTTCTTTCAGTGGCAGCTCGAGCATGCGGTCAGCGAGTCGTTGGCCCCGGCCATTGTGCCGCTGCGGCCGTTCTGTGGCGTGATGGGAGTTGCGCCGGCCGAAGATGGCGAGTTTCGCACACGGCCTCCGGGGAATTTTGGAGGCAATATGGATGTGCGTGAATTGTCGAGTGGCGCCACGCTCTATCTGCCGGTCTTGAACTCGGGAGCTCTCTTCTCTGCCGGTGATGCTCACGCCGCGCAAGGCGACGGGGAGGTGTGCATCAACGGCATCGAATGCCCGGCCGATGTGACCTTGCGATTCCACCTGCACAAGCGGCGAAGATTGACGGGACCGTTGATCGAGTCCCCTGCTTATCGTTCGCGTACCGAGGAGGACGCCTGGATCGTGGTGGAATCGGCTACCGACGCCATCGCGGCGGCGCGCGCCGCCACCTCGCGCATGATCGATCTTCTGATCGACCGTTGGGGCTTTCTGGACGTCCACCCCTATTTGCTTGGCGGTGTTGCCATGACCCTGCGGTTCAGCCAGGTAGTGAACGAACCAATGATTACGGTCAGCGCTCTGATTCCGAAGCAGGTGCTGCCGTCACGAAAACTCTTCTGAGGACGCATACCTCCGCTGAGACGCTTGCTATGCCCGTCGACAACGAGATGATCAATGACCCCGAGGTAGTGGCGGAGCTACGCGCGCTGTATCCGCAGTATGAAACGGCACTCGTGCGCAACGATGCGGAAGTATTGACGAAGATGTTCTGGGCTTCGCCTCACGCGATGCGTTTCGGTGTGACGGAGAATCTCTACGGCATCGACGAGATCGCAGCCTTTCGCAAGGGCCGTTCCCCGGTGAATCTGGAGCGCACGATTCGGCGGCTGGACATCGTCACCTTCGGACGCGACTACGCCAGCATTACTCTTGAATTCGAGCGCACAGTCGAGGGGCGGATGGTCTTTGGCAGACAAAGCCAGGTCTGGGTGCGCCTTCCGGAAGGCTGGCGGATTGTTGCGGCCCACGTTTCGCTGCTGCCCTGATTTTCCCAGTTCGGTCCTGAAAGATTAATCAGATATGTTGCCGTCACGCGCTCGCGCGCGGCACTTATTTCGCGCGGAGTTTATTTCGCGCTAAGCGTGACTGACAACATTTGTAGTGGAGCTTGCACAAAGCGCTGCTGTAACTCCTCGGCTGACTCGAAGACTTTGCCTTCCACATGCCGCGCGGGAAAGAGAAAGTCCATCGAAGGCTCGGCAAAAGGATAAGGTTCAAGAACGAAGTGCCGCGGCGCCACGGCTCGCACTTCGACGCGGCTGTATCCTCCATCGCTCAGCGGCAAAGAATGCAAGAGGTGCGCGGGACGGCGGAAGTCCACGCAGGTGAGCAGCGAGAGATTGTCGGTCGCTTGCAACAGGCGGAAGTGATCGAGTACGGCGCCTTCGCTCACCTGTTCCGGAGTATATTGCGGATCCGCGGCGATTTGCTTCATCAGCGATTGCTGTAGCGCTTTCTGCTGCAGGAGAAATGCGTCCAGCAGAGGCAGTTGGCTGGGCGCAATGGTCGAGCGGTCGGCATGATCGTTGAGCAGGCTGTAGGTATGCATCGAGATGAGCACCGCCGCATAAGGATCTTGCGTGGCGATGAGCCGCACGGCGCGGTCGCGCACCGCGAGATAATCTTCCAGATCGATCTCTTCGAAGGCCGAGTACTTGCCTACAAGTTCGGTCGAAAAGGCGCTGGGCTTTCCCTGCCGGGTGATCTGCGGTGCAGCATCGCGCGCGGCCCAACCATCGTCATGGCATGAAATACCCTTCAAAACGTGGGCGCGCGGCTCGGGTGGAAGAAAGCGGTCGTTCCCCCAACGCTCGGCGAAGGCGCCCGCGAGGCGAGCGTGGTCGGGATGCGTGACCAGCCACCAACCGCTGTCGCTTTCCAGTCTCAACATGGGCCGTTCTCCTCATTTATTGCAGGAATTATTGCGGGAACTGACTCGCTATTAGGAACATTTCACTCCACCTCGGGCGTTCGCGCAGATTCATGCCAGCGATGCAAGAAATACCATTCGAAAAACATCACGACAAAGAAGAAGCTGAACCCCAGCACCGTCGCCGCGAAGACGAGAGCAAACAGATAGTCGGTTTGGAGTTGAGAGGACGCATAGAGAATGGAATATCCCAGTCCGCCCTGGCCCACGCGGCTGGAACCGGCATAGAGTTCTCCGGTAATGGCACCGATGACGGCAATGCCGCTGGCAATGCGAATTCCGACAAATAATGCCGGCACCGCGTGCGGCAATCGCAGCTTGAATAGCAACTGCGAGCGCGAGGCGTTGTGCATGAGGAAAAGGTGCACCAGATTTTCCTCGACGCTGATCAGGCCTTGCGTGGTGTTGGCGATAATCGGCGCTAGCGAAATAATGAATGCGATCAGGGTAACGGAAAACGTTCCGGCTCCTATCCACATCAGAATCAAAGGCGCAATCGCGACGATGGGGACAGTCTGCAAGAGCAACGTGTAGGGGTAGAGCATCCGGCGCACCCAGCGGGATTGCGCAAAGATGAGCGCCACGGCGGCGCCAACCACGATGCTCGCCAGCAGTCCCCCAAGCGTTTCTTCTGCGGTTATCGCGAAAGAGGTTGCCAGCGATGGGAATCGTGCTTCCACCGCCCGTGCCACTGCCCACGGAGAAGGCAGCATGAAGCGGGGGACTCGAAAGATCCACAGCACCAACTGCCATAACAACAAAAGCGCGCCAAACACAGCCAGGGCATTCGCCAGGGTAATCAGCCTTTGCTTCATTGCGCGCGCGCTCCTCGCAAGGCATGCGACACCTGTGCAACCAGAGCTTCAAATTCGGGAGCGGTCCGCGACGCTGCGGTCCGCGGCTGCGGCAGATCGATCGGAATGGTGGCGTAGACGCGTCCGGGATTGGGCTTGAGCACCACAATCCGGGTGGAAAGAAAAACCGCTTCGGCCACCGAGTGCGTGACGAACACGGCGGTCCACTTCTGTTCGAGGCGCAGGCGCAGCAATTCTTCGTTGAGGTGATCGCGGGACATTTCGTCGAGCGCGGCAAAAGGCTCGTCCATTAGCAAGAGACGCGGGCTGGTTGCGAGCGCCCGCGCAATCGAAACGCGCATTTTCATTCCGCCTGAGAGCTCACGCGGATAGGCGTCCACCACAGCGCGCAAGCCAACCAGATCGAGCAGAGCGCCGGTCTTCTCTTGACGGCGATGGCTGCTGACTCCTTCCAATTCGAGCGACAAAGCCACGTTCTGCCGCACCGTGCGCCACGGCAGCAAGGTGGGATCCTGAAAAATGTAAGAAACCGTCTCCCGCGCATTCTTCGGAGTCATGCCGTCGACGCGAATCGTTCCTGTAGTCGGCAAGATGAGCCCGCTGATTAATTTCAGAACCGTCGATTTGCCGCAGCCGGAAGGCCCGATGATACTGACAAATTCGCCCTTGTGAACGGTGAGATCCACGGCCTCGAGAGCAGCCCGGCCATTGCCAAAAAGTTTGCTGACGGCGGAGAATTCGACCTCTGGCACCGCTACGTGAAGCGTCATGGCTCCGCCTCAGCCACCGGCAGGTACAGCGCCGAGGAATGCTCACCGCTGTGATAGACGAACTGAGTCGAGCGCCGCCAGTCCAACGAGGTGGCGCGGCAGGACGGCACGCCGCTTCCGGGATTGCGGTCATAAAGCGGGAACGCACTGCTGGCGATCTCCAGACGAATGCACTCCCCGGCCGCGAAAGAGCATGATGTCGGTTCGAGCGCGAACTCCCAGCGATGAATCGTGTCGGCGGCGTAACCGGTTTCCGCAAAAAGCCAGCTGGAGCGGGCGATTCCGAGGCAGATAAATTCCGCCGTACCGTTAGTGCGCAGTCGCAGGAGCTTGGCCGTAAAGTCTGTGAACGCGGAAGAAGTCGCACAATAAATCACGATACGAGGCCTGCCGAAGATGCGTAACGGATCCTGTAGCGGGGAAGTCGTGTAAACGAGCAGATTATTGCCGAGTTCAAGGCTGGCTTGATCGAACAGTCCACTCTGCGCCGCCGGACCGCCCGGTGCCATCACCGGCACTTCTGGATCATGGACGAATACGTCACACGGTTCCTCCGCAACCGGAGGCGTTGTTGAAAGGTTGCCATCCCCCTTGCGCGAATTCGCTTTGCCGGCGCTGCGCAGGTAGAAGGCGTAGTTCGCATCGGACGGAAGAGCGTCGGCAGACTGCCATCGGTTTTCACCGAGCACAAAGTGGCGGACGCGCGGCTCACTAGCGAACTCTGCGGAATCCTTGAGCCAATGATTGAACCAACGCAGCAGGACGGAATCTGTATCGAGCAGAGCTTCTGGCCCTAAGTCCGCAGTGCCAACGCGATCGCCCCAGGGAATATGCACCCAGGGTCCGGCGACGAGATATTGATGGTGCCGTGCAAAATCAGTGCCTGCCCGATTGCACAGTGCCGTAAAACCTTCGATGGCCCCGGTGAGATAGGTGTCGTACCAACCTGAGAAATGAAGTGCGGGAATGAGAATTCGGTCGAGTTTCCGGCTCACATCCATTGCAGTCCAGTAGTCGCCCGGTTCCGCGTGATCGAACCAGTCGAGAACATAGGGCTGCATTCCTTCACCATCACCGTGCAACGCTGGATGAGAACGAAATGGCAAGACACCCGTCTGTGCCGGGAGATTCGCCCAGGCGTGTTCCAGTTTGTCGTTGGCCTCGCGGAGTTGCTTACGGCGCGCGTCCGCCTTCATCATCTGCAATCCCCAACCCAGGGTCGAGGCCAGACGCAACGCTCCGTTGTGATAGAACCATCCGTGATAAAGGTCGCACGCGGTCATGCCCGGAGCGACGCACAGCAATCCTTCAGGCTGTTCGGCAGCGGCCAGAAGTTGTGTCATCCCCTGGTAAGAGAATCCATACATGCCGACGCGGCCATTGGACTCCGGCCGTGCACGCAACCACGCGATGGTCTCGGCGCCATCGCGCGCTTCGTGGCGAAAGGGATAAAACTCGCCTTCGGAATCTCCCCGGCCGCGCACATCCTGAATGACGACGTTGTATCCCCGCCTCGCGAACCACACGGGATGCGCGTACACCACGGTGGAGGCAATGTCGCGCCCGTAAGGCTGGCGCATGAGCAGCGAAGGCTGAGCGCCACGTCCCGGTGGGTAGTAGTGATCCGACACGAGTTTGGTTCCGTCGGACAGTCGGCAGCGTGCGCCGCGTTCCAGGCGCACTCCGTTGCCACAATCGACCAGGCGCGTTTCGCTCATGGTGTCGGTTGCGGATGAGAACGATTCGGAAAACGAGCCATGGCTTCGAGGGCCGCAGCTAAACGCGTTGCCGCCTGGTCAAGCCAGCGCGCGCCGTTCTCGGCGGAGGCTGGCCGCGGATCGCCCATCACTCCACTCGATGCGATGTCGCGCGTCAGCCACGCGAAGGTTGCCGGAGCATTCTCCGGCAAAAGCAATTCCGGATTCGCAATGTCCGCAATGTAATTGACGGTGTATGCCGAACGATCGACGAGTTCTGGCACTGAGGCCAGCAGCAGCGCTGTCTCCACTTCGCCGGCGTGAAAGCCGTAGGCTCTTTCCTGCGGACTCAGCCCTTCCAGCGCAATCCCTCCCGAACCATGCAGCGCAAAAGTCCTGAGGCCGAACTCCGCGCGCAGGTCGCGGGCCATGACGTCGATGAGCGCGGTGTTGCCGCCGTGAGTGTTGTAAAGGACGACTCTTTGAAATTTGGCCCTGGCTATGCTGGCGCCAAGATCGCGCAGCACCGCCATGAAGGTTGCAGCGCTCACCGAAAGCGTTCCGGGAAAACCGATGTGCTCGTTACTCTTGCCATAGTGAACTGGAGGGAGTGCAAACACAGAGAGATCGGATGGCAGTTTGCCCAAGGCATGACCGAGCAATAGGTTGTTGAGAAGCGTGTCGGTAGCCAGGGGCAGATGATGTCCATGCTGCTCGATCGCGGCGGTCGGAAGCACCAGCAACGTCGACTCGCGTGGCAACGCGTCGACCTGCTTCCAATTCAGGTACGCGAAGTTACGCTCATCGGGAATCCATGTCTTCATCGCGTGGGAGCCGCTTCGGTGGGGAGGGTCTGCCTTGGCATCGTTTCAACGACCGCGTCCTGCGGTTGGAAAGTAATCATCTTCCCGGGATTCAGCATTCCTTTGGGATCGTAGCGCTGCTTGGCGAGCAGTTGAACGTTATCGGCGCGGTAGCGTCCGCCGCCTTCCACGTTGTTTACGTGCGGATTGGCAACGTAGACGCCAATCTCGCGGCAGAAGTCGATGATCTCGTTCAGCCGATCCTCGGTCGTGTAGTACACCAGCGGGATGGAGCCCGGAATAACCTGCCCAGCGCCATTCTTCATGAACTCGATGTGAAACAGAATTTCCCGCGCGAAACGTTCTTTCAATCTGCGAAATTGCTCGCGTACGCTGGTGGGATCGAACCCACATTGCAGATAGGTCCACGCCGGATCGTTCTTCAAGGCCCACAGCGTCGTATGGTTCCAGGTGTAGTCGGAAAGCAAGGGTAGAGTGCGCAATCCTTCGTACGGGGCGGCGTACGGAACGGTTGCTCCTGCCTGCGACGCGGCGGCTTCGAGGGCCGCGAGTTGCGACGAGGTGATCAAAAAAAAGATCAAGGCTTTGCCTTGGGGCGCATATTGCTTTACAGGTCCGAAGAACGATGGGATGGGCCACTCGAAAGTCGTGACCAGCCGCTTCGTCCACGACGCGCCCGTCGCGATGCGCTCGCTGAAGTCGAAGGCGGAATCGAAGCTGTCGAAAGCAACCACACACTGCGACCACTCCACGGCGCGCGTCAACGTCAGCCAGATGCGCGTGATGATGCCGTTCGTTCCCCATGCGTGCAGGATGTCGTGGACCGCTTCTCCTTCGTGCCGCACCAGGCGTGGCTCGGCTTCCATGGTGACGACCTCAAGTGCGCGGACCGTGGAGAAATCGCGCAAGCCGCCGTGCGCAACGGATCCGATCCCGCCGGAGCCCCCGCCGAGAAATCCGCCAAGCGATGCCTTGATGATGGTCGAGGGATAGCAGCGCAACTCCCAGCCAGCTTTGCGCGTGGTATTTTCCAGAACGCCCAGACGGACGCCAGGTTCGCACACCGAGACGCCGTCGTCTTGAATCGCGTCAATCCGGTCCATGCGCGATAAATCCAGAACAACGCCGCCATGCAAAGGGACAGCTTGCCCGTAGTTGCCCGTGCCTGCGCCCCGCGCCGTTACCGGCAAATTCTGGCTGCCACAATAGCGAAGAACATCCCGAACTTCGCCAGCGCTCAACGGCTGCACCACGACGTCCGCGACTTTTCCGTCGAGCTGAGATTTAAGGACCGGCGAATACCAGTAGAAATCGCGCGAAAGCCGCTGTACCATTTGCGGCTCGGTGAGCACGCGTGACTCATCGCCAAGAATTGCCGCGAAGGCGCTGATGTGGAGTGCGTCCATGTTCAAATGGTTTCGTCGCCAGGAGTCCTGGCTCGCTTCGCGCCCGCGCGCATTCTTCTTGCCGGCTTCTCGCCGGTCGCCGTTTCCGCTTTCTTTCCAGTCCACGTGCGAAACGCCCGCTGCATATTCGGATGCGTGAAGAGCGCATTGCACAGGCCGCGTAACACCGGACCGTCAACGATGGTTCGCATGTCGGCGCGCCCAGATACTTCTTCCGCCGGAACGAGAATCTGGAGGCAGTGCCGGTTGGCGTCGGCGATGGTCGCTCCGAAGACGACGCGATCGAGCCGGGCCCAGAGCGCGTTCGCCATGCACATCGGGCAGGGCTCGCAGGTGGAGTACATCGTGAAACCGGCCAGATTGATGCGCTTCAGTTTCTTACAGGCCAGACGCACAGCTCTCAACTCAGCGTGGGAACTCGGATCGTTTTCACGGCGCACCGCATTGGTGGCGCGCATCAGACGTTCGCCGCTGCGTGTGTTCACAATCAGCGCGCCAAATGGTACCGGATGTTTCGTCTGCAACGTGCGCGCGGTGAATTCGTAAATCTCACGCATGCGCTCTTCGTCCAACGCTGTGGCGCCTGGTCGTGCCGTTGCCAAAGCCGCCATCGTCGCAATTTACACGACCCTTTCGACGAACAACAATCGGAAAATCCGTTTCGTCGGATGACTAATTCCTATTGGCGGCAGCGAGAGCGCCGGTGCTAGGCTGCTCTCCAGCCGCGTTTCGAGGTTCCATCGCCCGGACCAAACTGTTGATCGCTTGGCGCAAATCGCACTCTCCAGATTCGCTTATCGAATGAAGAAAAAACTGTATTCGGATCGCGTTGGCTGTTGTCTGCTCTTGTCCCTGGTCTTCCTTGCGGGCTGCCATCATTCGTCGACGCAGGCGGGGGCGCCCGGCGGCCTGACGCAAGTGACCCTGCAGGCGGACTGGTATCCGCAGCCCGAGCATGGTGGCTTCTACACGGCGTTGGCGAAAGGCTATTACAAAGAGGAGGGCTTGGACGTAACCATTGTGCCCGGAGGGCCCTATGTTGTCGGCGAGCAGCAGGTCGCCGCCGGAGCCGCGCAGTTCGGCATGGGATCGTCCGACAGAATTCTGGAGGCCATCGGCGACGGACAACCGCTTGTCGCCGTGGCCGCTACCATGCAGCGCGACCCGCAAGGCATCATGGTGCGCAAGGACTCGACCGTTCGATCTTTCGCCGACCTCGATGGGCGTACGATTGCCGTCAAGTCCGGGCAGACATGGTTCGCCTATCTGGTGAAACGCTATCAGTTGGATCGCGTGCGTGAGATTCCCGCTACCTACAGCGTCGCGAATTTTGTTGCCGACCCGCGGTACATTCAGCAGGCCTTCGCCACATCGGAGCCTTTTTTCGCGCAGCGCGCCGGCATCGAAACGCGTGTGCTGCTGACGAGCGACGCTGGCTACAACCCCTACCGCGTCATGTTCACGACGCAGGAATTTCTGCAACAGCAGCCAGACACGGTAGCGAGGTTTGTACGCGCTTCGCTGCGGGGATGGCGCGACTATTTGAGCGATCCAAGCGCCGCCCACACGGTTATCGCGAAACTGAATCCCGCCCTCAATCCCGAATGGATGCAGTTCAGCTGGCAAGCCTTGCGTGATGGGAACTTCGTCACCGGCGATCCGAGTGGCGCACAACTCGGGCTGATGACCCCTGAGCGCTGGGCCACAATGTACAAGCAACTTTCAGACCTGAAGATGATCTCGCAATCGTTCGATCCAGCGAGAGCTTACACGCTGCAGTTTATCCAGCCCCACCAGCCATAGAACCAGAGTCGAGCCCCCAATCGGACTTGATGACGCCGAACTCCCGATCGCCACGCGATTTGGGCAGTGCCCAAAAACTGGAATCGCGCCCAGAGCGAGGACAATCGGATCCCGTCCGCTCCTCCCCCGCACTCGCTCAAAACGAGTCAAGTCAATGACTTAGATAAGGCTCGCGATGGTCGCCTGGATGCACCCAGTTCCATGAATACGCGGCGCCTTTGCCGGTGCTGCGATATTGGCCCGAGCCGTTTGTGTCTTCTGATCGCTTATGTTGATGCAGCACCATCCGATTCGCGAACTTCGTAGTGCGACGATTGCGCTGTTTCTCGCCGCAGGATTTGAAGGACTTAGGCAAATTGTCTTGCCCGGTTTCTCGGTCTGGCAATCTCATATTGCCATACCCTTGTTGTGCGCCTCGCTCGTTTTCCTGCTGATTTTCGAGTTGCTTTGCAACGGCCAACCGCGCGCCGCACGCCTCGAGGTAGGGCCCACCTTCTCTGGACCCTTCGTGAAGAGGCTCCTCGATACTGCCGATATCTCCAATGACGGTGGCAGGTTGAGACGTTGGCCCCCGAATTTCGAGGGGGTCGATGGCAACATCGGCCCGGAGATCGCGGAGATGGCAACTGGCGACAAAGAAGAGAATGACCAGCGGGAAAGCAGCGCTCCAGAAGTCTCCGTCGATCTCAGGAAACTGAAGCGAGCGGAAGACAGCCTGCGAGAGAGTGAGGAACAGTACCGGGTGCTGGTGGCGAATATTCCGGAAGTTGTGTGGAAAACGGATGCCAACGGCAACGTGATTTTCGTCAGCCCGCAAGTAGAAACGATTCTCGGATATTCTTCCGAGGAATTTCGCCGGCGGGGCGATTCTCTCTGGTTTAACTCGGTCCATCCAGATGACAAAGAAAAAGTGGGAAAGGCATTCGAGTCTCTGATTCACGAGGGAAAGTCCTACGATCTCGAATGCCGGGCCCGGAGAAAAAATGGAGAATGGTTTTGGGCGCATGACCGGGCCGTGGCTACCGTGGATGCCAACGGTGATCGAGTGGCCACGGGTCTTCTTTCGGATATTACTGCTCGCAAGGCGGGCGAAGAAATGCTCCAGAAACTCGCCTCTGTCGTGGAGTACTCCGAGGATGCCATTATCGGTAAGGATGTCGACGGCGTCATTACGAGCTGGAACCGGGCTGCGGAGAAGATGTATGGCTACACGGGGGATGAAGTTGTAGGAAGAAACGTATCCTTTCTGTTGCCACCGGAAAGGCGTGCGGAAATTCCGCTCATAATGGAGCGGATACGAAGCGGCCAGCCAACAGAATGCCTCGAAACCGAGAGACTCACCAAAACCGGCAGCGTCTTAGATGTATCCCTGACGATTTCGCCGATTAAAGACGCAGCGGGTCGAATTACAGGAGCTTCATCGATCGCGCGCGACATCTCGCTGCGCAAACGTTCCGAAGAGCAATTGCTGTTGCAATCGGCGGCCCTGGAAGCGGCTGCCAACGCAATCGTTATCACAGACCACGAAGGCAAGATCGTGTGGGTCAACCATGCCTTTACCACGATGACGGGCTATGGCAAGCAAGATGTTTTGGGCAGGAATCCGAGTCTTTTGAAATCCGGAGAACAATCGGCAAGTTATTATGCCGATCTCTGGTCAACCATCTTATCGGGCAAGGTCTGGAAAGGGCAGCTCGTTAATCGCCGAAAAGATGGTTCAACCTACACCGAAGAAATGACAATCACGCCGGTGATGCGAGACGCAAGCAATCCGGCGAATCGATACTTCATTGACATTAAGCAAGATGTTAGCGAGAGGAAGCGGTCCGAAGGACTGTTGCAGGATAGCGAGAACAAGTATCGCGTACTGTTTGAGGACTCGGCCGACGCGAACTTGCTGATGGATGAAAAAGGTTTTCTTAAGTGGAATTCGGCCGCCCTGGAGATGTTCGGCTACTCAGCTGGGAATCTCAATCTGCACCCAGCGGACATCTCGCCGCCGAACCAACCTGATGGCACTTCCTCGCTCGTTGCAGCCGAACAGAAAATTGCCGCCGCCTTCCGCAGAGGGACGGAACGATTTGAGTGGTTGCACCAGCGCAAAAGCGGCGAGGTCTTCCTCGCCGAGGTGTGCTTAACGGCACTGACGCTCAGCGGACGCCCGACGTTGCTGGCCAACATCCGCGATATCTCCCAGCGCAAGCAAGCGGAAGAATCGCTCCTGTTCAAGAACGCGCTGCTCGAGGCACAGGCGGAGACGACCATCGATGGCATCCTCGCCGTCGACGAATCCGACCATATCGTTCTGACGAACCGGCAATTGGGATTGAGCTTCGAAATACCGGATGATGTGATGAGCACGTGCGACGACGTGGTCCTGCGCAAATACGTCTCCGATCAAATTGAGGACCCAGAAGCATTCCTCGAAAAGGTCAAGTATCTTTATAGTCATCGGAACGAAAAAAGCCGCGATGAGCTTCGACTCAAGAACGGAAAAGTGTTAGACCGGTACTCGGCGCCGCTCGTCGACTCAAAAGGACAGTATCGTGGCAGAATCTGGTACTTTCGCGATATTACCGACCGCAAACTGGCCGAACAGCAGGTTCAATTTCTCGCCTACTACGATGCGCTCACACGGCTCCCCAACCGGACGCTTCTGCAGGATCGGCTGGGCAAAGCCCTCGCCGAGGCTCGTCGGCACAATTGCAAAGTCGCCCTTCTATTTCTCGACCTCGATCGCTTCAAAGACATCAACGATTCTCTCGGGCACTCCGTTGGCGACCTGCTGCTGCAAGCAGTTGGCGAACGCCTAAAAGTCTGGGGGCGGGAACAGGATACCGTCGCCCGTCTCGGCGGCGACGAATTCCTGCTTATGTTGACTGGACTGAAAGACCTGCCCGACGCTGCAGTCGCCGCGGAGCGGCTGATGGATGCAATGTCGGCTGAATTCGTTATTGAGGGTCATTCACTAACGATCGGATGCAGTCTGGGTATCAGCATCTTTCCGGAACACGGCACGGATTGCGAAACGCTGATCAAGAACGCCGATGCCGCCATGTATTGTGCCAAGGACAACGGACGCAACAATTTCAGATTTTTCACCGCGGACATCAACGCTCAAGTCATGGAACGCCTGACCTTGGAGCACAGCTTGCGGGGGGCACTCGAGAAAAAACAGCTGTTCTTGATGTATCAACCGCAGGTCGACATCGCCTCAGGGAATATTACCGGTATGGAAGCGCTGATCCGCTGGCAGCATCCGGAGATGGGCCTGGTGCCGCCCGACAAGTTCATACGCATTGCGGAGAATAGCGGCCTGATCATGCCGATCGGTGAATGGGTGCTCCGAACCGCCTGCCTGCAGGCTCAGAAATGGCAGGATGCAGGACTGCCCGCAGTTTCCATCGCTGTCAACGTATCCGCGGTTCAGTTTCGGCAAGAGGGCTTCTGCGATCTCATCCGCAAGGTGTTACAAGACACGCGCCTCTCGCCGCAATATCTGGAACTCGAACTGACAGAGAGCCTGTTGCTCGCGAACGCGGATGTGATGTTCTCCGTGGTTCAGGAATTGAAGGCCATGGGCGTCACGCTGGCGATTGACGATTTCGGGACCGGATATTCGAGTTTCAGCTACTTGCGCCAGTTTCATGTGAGCAAGCTCAAAATTGACCGCATGTTCATCCGGGATGTCGCCGTAAAGCCGGATGACGCCGCCATCACGACCGCAATCATCAGCATGGCGAAAAGCCTGAATCTGAAGGTGATTGCCGAAGGCGTCGAAAATGAGGCGCAAATGTCGTTTTTGCGCGCCCACCACTGTGACGAAATTCAAGGCTACTATTTCAGCAAACCTCTAACCGCCGACAAAGCCGCCGACAAATTGCGCGGCGGCCATCTCGAGCTGCAGGCCAAAGGGCAGGCCATTGGGATTGCAACCACTCACTAAGGAGTTTGGCTGCGACTCAGCGAGTGGCATTGGCTCAGTCTCGACTTCTTCGCATTGTTACCGCAGTAATCAGCAACCGCTAGTTACCATTTTTCCCTCATTAATCGAGCGCTAGTATGAGCATCATGCGGACCACGTGTGACAAGGCTAGCGCGCTCAACTTCGCTTTCGTTTTTTCGACAGGAATGCTCCTGGCGTTAGTCGCCGCCGCTCCGGCCGCTAGAGGCAGCGATCTGCCGTCCCCATCGCCCAAAGTTGTATCGGTCACAGAGGCGACCCATGACGGAATCAGCAAGATCAATTTATTGTCGGATGGCAGCCATCTCTATTTGACAGAATGGCCAGCGGCCCAGGTAATCGCGAAGCTGTCGCTGGAAGGCGCAAATCGATCCGTAGTTGCGAGCCCTTTTTCGAATGTTCGACTGGTTGATCTCTCGCCCGACGGCACGAAGCTTTTGGTTTCGGCGATTCAGCCTGGATCGCGGGGCAACGAGTTCTGGACTTTGCCGGTGGGCGTGGGATCGCCCGAGAAGCTAGGCGATCTTACCGGCCGCGACGCTGCCTGGTCGATGGATGGCAAGCAGATTGTTTTCGGCAAAGGGCCAGTTCTCTCTCTCGCGAGTTCAACGGGGAAGCAAGTGAGTGAACTGTTCACGGCCAACGGGTCGGTGTTCGCGCCACGATTTTCTCCGGACGGCGAACGGGTGCGCTTTACGGTCAGCGACAGCGAACAGAACGCGACTGCGCTGTGGGAAGTTGGCCGAGATGGATCGAACCCGCATCCTCTGCTTCCGAATTGGCAATACGCGTCGACCGCATGCTGTGGCAGTTGGACCGCCGACGGTCGCTACTACATATTCCAGGTCACGCAGACTCTTCCGAATACAACGACCATTATCACGTCGCTCTGGGCTTTGCCGGACGCTGCCAAGAGCGGCAGCGAGCGCGTGTCAGACCCAACTCCGGTTCCATTGACGGATGGTCCAATGTCGTTCGGGAATGCCTGGCCTGCCCGTGATAACAAGAACATCTGGGCGATTGGCGTTCGGCCCTCGGTAGAGGTCGTGAGGTACGATCCGGCCCGGAAAGATTTCGTTCCCATTATCGGGGGCCTCTCGGCCACCGATCTCGATTTCTCTGCCGACGGCAAGTTCGTCACCTATGTCGCAATTCCCGAGGGCACATTGTGGCGCTGCCGTGCCGATGGCACAGAACGCCGCCAACTGACATCCTCTCCTGTGCGCGCGGCATTGCCTCGCTGGTCGCCGGACGGAAAGCAGATCGTCTACGTCAGCATGCTACCGGGGCAGCGGTGGAAGTTATCGTTGATCGGTGCCGATGGCGGACCTTCCCGCGAGATATTGCAGGATAGTGGCAGCCAGATCGACGCGAACTGGTCGGCCGATGGCACTCGAATTATGTTCGGCGACTATGCCCTCGATACGGGAGGCATCAGCATCCGGATTCTGGATTTGAAAACACACAAAACCACAACGGTTCCTGGGTCGGAAGGGCTGTTCAGTCCCCGCTGGTCGCCCGATGAACGTTATATCGCGGCCATCTCGCCGGGCAACAAGACGCTGAAGCTGTTCGATTTTAAAACCCAGAAATGGTCGGATTGGCTCACCGCGGCTGGGGCCGTGAACTATCCTATCTGGTCGGCCGACAGCCAGTATCTCTTCTACGACGATTTCATCAACGACGACGAATCGATTCGAAAAGTGAAGGTCGGCGAATCCAATGCCGAACGGGTTTTTGTGCTGGGCGTGTTCGAACGTTACCTTGGCGCGCTGGGTCCCTGGAGCGGGCGCGCCGCGGACGGCTCGTGGATGTTTGTGCGCGACCGCAGTTCGCAAGAAGCCTACCAGTTGAGCGTGGATTTACCGTAATTTGCTGCACGAGGGAGGATCATGCTGACACGAGAAGTTGCGGAGCAAGGTCAAGGCCCGGGTCGCGGGATGCGTCTCTCCCTAAGCCTGCTATCCGTCCCCACACTGTTTTTGATATTGAGTTTCGCCCGATTCGCCCCGCTGGCATACGGACAGACGGCGGCAGCAGAACGGACTTTGATCACTCGTATCGAGCCCGAGTACCCCGATACTCTGAAGCGTCTCTACATAGGCGGAACGGTCCGGATTGAAGCTGTCGTTGCTGCCGATGGAACGGTGGAGAGTACACAACTGATTGGCGGAAATCCGATTCTTGGCCAGACCGCGATGCGCGCAATCAAGCAATGGAAGTATGCGCGAGGCAAGGCCAAAGAGACGGTAATTGTGAAACTCGAGTTCGACCCGCACAGCTAGAAAATCAGAATATCGATTTCAGTTTTCAGAAAATCATCGACGGTTGGGAGTCTGCGGGCTTTCCTGGCGAATGCAATAAATAAGGTATCCGACCACGGCAATATTTAAAATGAGTACCAGGATCTTGATGGGACTTGGATGTCGGTGTATTTCGTAAATCTCAAGGGGAAGCAGCGAGCTTGTGATGATAACGCTGAACCACTCAGCCCATCGTTTCACCAGCCAGAGCCCGATGCCCTCGGTCAGAAATAATCCCGCGTAAATAAAGCTTCCGATTCCAAAGCGTTTTATCTGAGCTGGGGTGAGATTACCTACCTTCTGAAGCGCCCTGTCGATGTACCGATTACCCGGATCCAGGCCGAGCAACTTCACCCAATGTTCCACTACGGTCGCCACGTCTTTATGAAGTAGATGGAGGGCACTCATGCCGACGGCGATTAGAAGAACCGCCTTTAGCAGTTTGAACAGCGCGATCAGACGAATCACCCGATTATCAGCCGATTGCATAGGGCTATAGTAGCCCAGCCCTCTTCTTGAGATTGGCATGACACACTCAGCGCCGAACACCAGTCGGATCGCGCCCGCGGTCTCCCCGAAAAAATCACGAAAGCGGCTACAAAACGAGTACAAGCGAATTGGGGGATTGAGCATCTCGCTTGGAATCACCGAGCAACGGGGGGGTTGGTAGCGCTAACGGGAATCGAACCCGTGTTTGAAGATTGAGAATCTTCCGTCCTAACCCCTAGACGATAGCGCCCCTTGGTGGGCTCACAACAAATTACGATTATAACAAAAGCTCGTTCCACACCATGGTTGGTCCGGATGCCGTTGACTGTCACGCTTGTTGCCCTCTTGGAGCGCGAAACACGGTTTGATTCTTCCCAATTCCGCGAAAAAATTTGGGGAAGCCTTGACAGCAGTGAACGGTCGAGCGATACTCTTTTAGGCGAACAAAAAGCGAATATAGTCCGCCGCTTGGGCTCGTCTGCCCTCTCCGTTCCCTGACAATGGTGCAAAAGTATGTCTGCCTCTCCGGTTTTTACGTCGGCGGCCCTGGGCCGCCCTTTTATTTTTTCCGTGCCGCCGTTTCCCGCTACTCTGCGCTCGGGCATCGAGACGAGCGTCCATGCAAAGAAGACAGCGGAGATTCTGTCCCGGATGGACGCCCTCTCTAAACTGGCGGCTGTGGTTCCGGCTTCGCGCCTCGATGTGCGTCCCTTGCCGGAAATGGTTTCGAGCGGGATTCCACATTTGGATTTGCTCACCGGCGGCCTTCCGCGCGGTTGTCTGACGGAAATCTGCGGTGCGGCCTCTTCGGGACGTACGAGCGTTTTGCTTTCAGCATTGGCCCACGCGACCGAACGCGGAGAGGTCTGTGCCTTGGTGGATGCCAGCGATGCGTTCGATCCGGTATCGGGGGCTGCGGCGGGAGTGGAGATGAGTCGCTTGCTGTGGGTGCGATGCGGAGAAAAGTTTTGTTCCCCTAACAATAAAGACTCCGCACCTGCGCGAAAGCCGGGCTCCGGAAAAACTGAGGCGTGTCAGAGTATGCCGGAAACGCTCCACAATGATTTAGCTCAACGTATTTCTTCCGGCATACCTCAAGTCCCTGAAAAAAAGTTTGGCTTCAACCGCTGGCAACGGCAGTTGGGACAAATGCTGAAAGTGACCGATCTGCTGCTGCAAAGCAACGGTTTTGGAATGATTGCGCTCGACTTGGGCGATATCCCCGCGCAGAGCGCGCGCCGAATTCCGTTGGCTTCGTGGTTTCGCTTCCGCCGTGCCGTTGAAAATACTTCGACGGCGCTGCTGGTCTTGGAACAACAGCCGATCGCCGGGAGTTGTTCGTCGTTGCTGCTGAAAGTGTCAGGCCGCAGGTCGCGGATTTCAGGAAATCGGCAGGCGCCTTTGACTCTGCCGCACTCTGAATTATTAGATCAATTCGAAATTACTGCGGAGTTGTTGTGCTCGCGATTGGGAAAAAATTTGCAACGCAAGCCCGTGCAATCGATGAGGGCCAGTTTCAAGAGCCACGCTGCCTGGGCAGGATAAAAAATCAGCTCTCAGTTGTCGGTTCTCAAAAGCGTATCGATTGAATGTTGCCAAAAGGATCTGATCTGAGAACTGACAACTGAGACCTACTTCCCATGTTTGCCTGCATTTTCATTCCCGATTTTCCCGCTCAGGCGATCATTCGCCTTGAGCCCGAATTGCGCCTGTGCGCCGTTGCCGTGCTTGCAGGACGAACTCCCCTGGAAAAAGTTGTGGCCGTCAATGAAAACGCGCGGCAGATGGAAGTTGAGCCCGGCACGACGAAATCACAACTCGAAGCATGGGAGAACCTGGTGCTGCGCGCGCGTTCGGAGGCGCACGAAAAATCCGCACACGCCGCCCTTCTGGATTGCGCGCAATCTTTTTCTCCCGAGGTGGAAGACACCGCGCCGGATGTTGTGCTGCTGGACCTCGCGGGACTGGAACCGCTGTTGGGCCCGCTGCCAAAGATTGCCCACGATCTGGCGCAGCGTGTTTCCCAGATAGGGTTGCAGGCGAACATTGCCGTGGCGTCGAATCCGGACGCTGCACTGCTAGCCGCTCGCGGCTTTTGCGGCGTCAGTCTAATTCCGCAGGGTTGCGAAGAAGAGCGGCTGGGAGATTTGCCTGTCGATGTGCTGCTCGAGAGTTTTTCTTCCGACGCGCAAGAGGCCGCGCGCTGGGTAGGAGTATTCGACCGTTGGGGGATTCGCAAATTGCGGTCGTTGGCGGCTCTTCCGGAAGTTCCTTTAGGCGAGCGACTGGGGCAACCGGGCATTCGTCTGCAAAAGCTGGCACGGGGCGCGGCTTCGCGCAACTTGCGAGTGTTGGAGCCGCAGCAGGTTTTTGTCGAGAGCGTGGAATTGGAATATCCCATTGTGCTGCTGGAGCCGCTGGCATTTCTGCTGAACCGAATGCTTGAACAACTGTGTGCGCGCTTGCGGGCGCGAGCGCTGGCCGTACAAGAGTTGCGTCTAAATTTCGAACTGGCCGCGAGTTCCCGCTACGATCAGGCTTCTTCAAACGATGCTCTCACTCGAACGTTTACCCGTAGCCTGCATTTGCCGACGCCGATGCTGGACGCGAAAGTATTTCTGAAATTGTTGCAACTCGATCTGCAAGCGAATCCTCCCGGAGCGCCTATCGTAAAGATTCATCTGGCAGCAACTCCGGCGCGTCCACGATCGTTGCAGAGTGGATTGTTTCAGCCGGTTTTTCCTGAACCGGAAAAACTGGAGCTGACACTGGCACGCATCGCGGGCATTGTGGGCGAGGGAAGAGTGGGCTCGGTGGAGTTACTGGATACGCATCGGGAAGGGGCCTTTGCCGTCCGTCATTTTGCGCCGGTTGAATCCCCGCCTGTTTCAAATCAAGTTCAAAATCCGTTTCGAAAGCGAAAGGTTATGTCTCTGCCAGAAAATGACAGCGCGTGTGAACTCGAAGAGAAACTTGCGGAGAGCAAAAAGGAAATCGCCGCGGAGAAAATGAGCGCCGTGATCGCGCTCCGGCTCTTTCGTCCGCCACTCAGCGCCGTGGTTACCGTACGCGAAGCCAAGCCAGTGCGATTGCGCTGCCCCGATCGCGAAGATGTCGCCGGTGAAATCGTATGGACCGCCGGCCCCTGGCGCTCTTCCGGAGACTGGTCCGAGCAAGAGGGCTGGTCGCGCGAGGAGTGGGATATCGCCATTTCGGTTGCACCCGGACTCGTACTGTACCGCCTGGTGCAAGACAAGTTTGGCGGGAAGTGGTTTGTCGAAGGAACGTATGACTGACAACTGACAACTGACAACTGAAAACTCTCATGTACGTTGAACTTCATTCCCGCTCCGCATTCAGCTTCCTCGAAGGCGCTTCAATTCCCGAGGAACTGGTTGTGGTGGGCTCGAATCTGGGAATGCCGGCAATGGCATTGCTCGATCGGGATGGGGTCTATGGCTCGCCGCGTTTTCATCTCGCCGCCAAAAAAGCAAAGATCAAAGCGCATATCGGAGCCGAAATAATAGCAGGAAATATTTTCTCCGTGTCAGAGTCTGCCGGGAGTCTGGCCGACGGCTCTCCCTGTGGCGCATTTCGTCTCCCGCTCCTGGTTGCTTCGCGCGCCGGATATCAAAATCTCTGCCGCCTGATTACAAGAATGAAATTGCGCGTTGGCCGCAAAGAAGGCGGCTGCGCCTCGTCTTCCGATTTTGTTGAGCATGCCAGCGGTTTGATTTGTTTGACGGGAGGAGAAGAAGGTCCGCTGGCGGCCGCGCTCAAACAAGGCGGACCCCGCGCCGCCCTGCAAGCGGTGAAAAAACTAACGGAGATATTTGGCCGCTCCGCTGTTGGTTCCCCGAATGTGTATGTCGAATTGCAGCGGCACTTTCATCGTGATGAGGAATATCGCAACCGTGTGGCGATGGAAATTGCCGAGGCCTTGCACCTACCGTTGCTCGCAACGAATGGTGTGAACTATGCTGCCCCGCCTGAGCGCCAGTTGGCCGACGCATTCACTGCGCTGCAGCATCATCGCACGCTGGCGACTGCTGGTCGTCTGCTGGCGCGCAATGCGGAGCGGCATCTCAAGTCTCCCGCCGCCATGCGCGCGCTTTTTGCGGATATTCCTCACGCCATTGCCAACACGGTTGACCTTTCCTCGCGCCTGGAATTCACGCTCAATGATCTGGGATATGAATTCCCGCGCTTTCCCGTGCCGGAAGGCGAGACCATGATGTCGTTTCTGCGCGAGCGCACGCGGCAGGGTTGGCAGAGCCGGTATGGTCGGGCGGATCCCGAACTGAAGAAACGGGCGCGCCGGCAAATTGATCGCGAGTTGAATTTGATCGAACACCTGCAATTAGCCGGATATTTTCTGATCGTCTGGGACCTGGTACGTTTTTGCCGCGAACAGAACATTCTGGTGCAGGGCCGCGGATCGGCCGCCAACAGCGCCGTTTGCTATTCGCTCGCCATCACCGCAGTCGATCCCATTGGCATGGAATTGTTGTTCGAGCGGTTCCTTTCCGAGGAGCGCGGCGAGTGGCCCGATATCGACCTCGATTTGCCGAGCGGCGATGAGCGGGAGCGCGTGATTCAGTATCTCTACCGGCGTTACGGACAACGCGGTGCGGCTATGACCGCGAACGTCATCACCTATCGCAACCGCATGGCCGCGCGCGAAATGGGCAAGGTGCTTGGATTCGACGAGGAAACGCTGAAGCGAATTTCAGCGGCCGTCGCCACATGGGAATTCAAAGACGAGCACGACGCGCTCGATCGCCGGCTGCGCGATGCCGGGCTCGATCTCACCCATCCGCGGATCCGCAAATATTTTGAATTGTGCATGGCCGTGCAGGATCTGCCGCGGCATCTCGGCCAGCATTCGGGCGGTATGGTGATCTGCGAGGGGCGTTTGGATTCGGTCGTGCCGCTTGAGCCTGCTTCGATGCCCGATCGTGTTGTTGTGCAATGGGATAAGGAAGACTGCGCGGATATGGGCATTATCAAAGTCGATTTGCTGGGCCTCGGCATGATGGCAGCGCTAAAAGATTCGATCGAACTGATTCACGATCACTACAAAGAAGACGTGGACCTGGCGCATCTCCCGGCAGATGATCCGCTGGTTTATTCCACGCTGCAAAAAGCGGATACGGTGGGAATGTTTCAGGTCGAAAGCCGTGCGCAAATGGCCTGCCTGCCGCGGCTCAAGCCCGTCAAGTTCTACGACATCGTGGTGCAAGTCGCGATCATACGGCCAGGTCCGATTGTCGGAAATATGGTGAATCCATTTCTCAAGCGGCGGCAGGGAAGGGAAGAGGTTTCCTATCCTCATCCCTCGCTCGAAACAGTACTGGGCCGCACTCTCGGGGTTCCTTTGTTTCAGGAGCAGTTGCTGCGCATGGCGATGATCACCGCCAATTTTACGGGGGGTGAAGCCGAGGAATTACGGCGCGCGATGGGCTTCAAACGTTCCGAAACGCGAATGAAATCGATTGAAGAAAAGCTGCGCGTCGGCATGACGAGAAATGGAATTCTGGGCGGCACACAAGAGCAGATCATCCAGTCGATTACCTCGTTCGCTCTTTATGGATTTCCTGAATCGCATGCCGCCAGCTTTGCCCTGATTGCCTATGCCAGCGCTTATTTGAAGTGCCATTATCTGGCGGCATTCACGGCGGCCCTACTCAATAATCAGCCCATGGGTTTTTATCATCCTTCGACGATTGTGAAGGACGCACAGCGGCACGGATTGAAAGTCCGGCCGATGGATGTGACGCGCTCGGATTGGAAGTGCACGCTGGAAACAGTACCCAGTACTCAGTACCCAGTACCCGGTAAAAGCAGCGCCAGGCCGAGTTGCGAAAGTCTTGCTCTGCGTCTTGGACTGAAGTATGCGCGCGGGCTAAGAGAGCCAGCGGGGCAGGCTTTGGTTCGGGAGCGCAGTCTGGCGCCCTTTACTTCGGTTCAAGATCTTGCCCGGCGCGTCCCCGAGTTGCGCAAGGATGAGTTGACAACGCTGGCAGAGATTGGGGCATTGAATGAAATTGGAAATCCTTCAAAGAAACATGAAGGTGCGGAGAAGAACGATGAAAAGAATTCCTCCATGCCTCCGTGTCTCCGTGGTGAAAAATCATTTCATCGCCGTGACGCGATCTGGCAGGTGGAACGGGCGGTGCGCTGGTCGGGGCCTTTGCTGGATGAGTTGCCGGAAACAGATGCGGAATCTCCGCTGGCGATCATGACCAATGAAGAAAGGCTCGTGGCGGATTTTCGCTCGACGGGATTGACCGTTGGGCCGCATCCCATGCAATATCGGCGCGCCGAAATGAAGCGGATGGGAATCTATCGCGCTGCCGATCTCGCGAGCCTTCCTCATGGACGCCGCTTGCGGATCGGGGGCTGCGTGATTGCCCGCCAGCGCCCGGGAACGGCGAAGGGAATGATGTTCATGAGTCTGGAAGATGAAACGGGAATTGCGAACGCGATTTTCTCTCCCGATCTGCTGCAGAAAAATCGCGTGCTGCTGATTTCCGAGAGATTCTTGATGATCGAGGGAATTCTGCAGAATCAGGACAACGTGATTCATATACGGGCAGAAAAAGTTTCACCGCTGGCTGTGACCCGGGCAGAAACGGTGTCGCACGACTTTCATTGAGCAGCAGATCCATGTTGCGAATCGGGATTGTTCGTTTACAAACTCTTACGTTCCTCTCCGGCAACCTCTCGAGGTTCTTCTCGATCTAACCAAGACATTCAAGTTACGTCCTGAGTGCCTTGATTCGGGGCGATGGAGTCTTCGCAGTGAGCTGTCTTCCCCCAGTCCAAGCCCGCCGTTATTCATCCTTTCGCAGTTCCGCAAAGTTGGCTCTACGGGCAACTTTTCTGGCAACGACGTTAGTTTTCATTGCTTTGCCCGCTTTTGCCGGCCTAGGCGAAGACGTAAGTTCTGTGCAGGCCGATCAAGCCCACATGCAAGGCAGTTTGCGAACCACGCAGGCGCAAGCCTACACACTGCACGAGATTCAGGCTCCTACGGGAACTGTGGTTCGTGAGTATGTTTCTTCTTCGGGAAAAGTGTTCGCCGTGGCATGGCAAGGGCCGTGGCCTCCTGACATGAGGCAAATCCTCGCGAATTACTTCACCCCGTACCAGCAGGCGGCTCAAGCCAGGGCCAACTTGCATACGGGCCGAAGCCCCTTGACGATCTCGCAACCCGGACTGATCGTGCAATCCGGAGGACACATGCGTTCGTTTGCCGGACGAGCCTACATCCCGGAAATGCTGCCGCAAGGCGTTAGCGCGGAGGCGATCCGATGAGTGCAATCACCTCGGCGGCGAACGCAAATAAGAGGAGCGCGAATAATCAGATCCATTCCTCCCGACGCACACTCCTCCATCGGTCGTTAGCGATTCCAGTTTGTGGAGCGCTACTGTTTACCGCCGCCTGCGGAGGTAGCAGTTCCTCACCCAGCGTTAAGACGAATCCGGGTTCCAATGTTCTGGCGATTTCGGTAAACGCGGGTCCGGCCGGCAACTACGCCAATGGCGCCTTCGCCAGCGTCACCGTATGCGCTCCGGGAACTTCAACCTGCCAGACGGTCAACGATGTTTTGGTAGATACCGGCTCTTCTGGATTGAGAATTCTCTCCTCGGTGCTGACCGCCACGCTGCCGGCTCAGAAAGCGGGAGACGGCAATCCTGTGGTTGAGTGTCTTCCATTTATTACCGGATATACCTGGGGTCCGGTGCAGACCGCCGACATTGAGCTGGCGGGCGAAAAGGCCGGTTCAGTGCCCATTCAGGTGGTCAGCGACACCGCCTACCCCGTTCCAACCGACTGCGCGGACTTTGGCACATCCGTCGACACCCTCTCGTCTCTCGGGGCCAATGGCATTCTGGGCGTGGGCAGCTTTATTCAGGACTGTGGCCCCGCCTGCGTTTCGACGGGAAGTTCGAACCCCGGCCTGTACTACGAGTGTCCTGCATCCGGATGCGTGGTCGTGGGAGAAGCTTTGGCGCAACAAGTAGCAAATCCGGTCGCGTCTTTTTCCGCCGACAACAACGGCGTACTCATCGAACTGCCCGCTGCCGGCAGTCCCGAGAATAGTCTCAACGGCTCTCTGATTTTTGGCATCGGCACGCAGTCCAACAACGCGCTCGGCACGGCACAGGTCTATTCCGTCGATGACTACGGAGATTTCGTCACGACCTATAAGAGCCAGACCTACAATCAGAGCTTCATTGACAGCGGCTCGAACGGACTCTATTTTCTGGGTAGCGGTGATACCGGGCTTCCCGTCTGCGCAGATGCCGACTACTTTTATTGTCCTTCTACCACCCAGACGCTTTCCGCCACCAACTCAGGCGCCACTGGATCGCCCAGTGGAGCGGTCAGTTTCAGCGTAGCCAACGCCGACGACCTTTTTAATAACAATCCCAATGCGACGGTGTTTGGCCAACTGGCCGGCCCGAACTCTTTAGGCTTCGACTGGGGACTGCCCTTTTTCTACGGACGAAATATTTTTACCGCTATCCAAGGAAAAAGCACGCCCGGTGGAACCGGCCCGTACTGGGCATACTAGAAGCCAGCTTCTTTTTGCGCCGCGAATTCTGCAGAGAACTCGCTTTCAACAGTCCGGCTTCAGCAGTCGATAGATCAGGCAGTCGAAAGTTTTCTCGCATTATGGCGCAGCGACCGGCCCTCGGTTAACCCGTAGAGCTCTTCCGCCAGATTCTTGGCGTGATCTCCAATGCGCTCCAGCGCCTGTGCTGCTAGAAGAATGTCGAAATTCTTTTGTCCGGTGGGAGTATTCGGTTCGGCCAGATGCCGGTGAAAGAGCGAGTGGCAGATGCGATCGACCTCCGGATCCGCTTGCAGTACGTTCTGCGCCTGCGCCACATCGCGTTTTAGAAACCCTTGATGCACCTGCTCCAACATGATGCAAAGCAGGGAAGCCATCTCGATGAGTTGCCGCGAGTCGGCCGCCGGCAATTTTTCGCGTCGTGGTTGCAGTTGCATCACCGCGCTATAAGCCAGGTCTCCAATGCGTTCGAGATCGGTGATGAATTTCAGGCAGGCGAGCAACTCGCGCGCCGTAGCTTCGCCGACGCGGGTTATGGCTTCGGGGAGTTGTTCGTCGATCTTGCGTTCGATCTGGTCGAGCTCTTTCTCGCAATCCTTGATCGCCAGAAAAGCAAGCCGCGATCCAGTTGACAGGTAGTCTTTCACGTTGAACACGGCGTCGTGCGCGATCAGGCATCCGCGAATGACCAGGGCCGTCAACTCGTCTTCGCCGAGATCATCGTTGCGGGTTTCGGGATCTGCCGAGGTGGAACGCGCTCGCGCCTGAATCGGTCGAGTCTGTCTCGTTTGCGTCGAAGTCTTATGACGTTTTCTTCGGGACGCCAAAGATTTCTTCTTCTGTGTCATGGGGAGACCGCACCGCGATACACCAATACTATCCAAACTAGGATAAAGCGCGAATGTGAAGGGAATGTAAATCCAGCGCCAGCCTATTTTTTCTCCAACGCCGCGGCTTGGTCTTCGGCCCGCTTGGCATCTTGCTCTTTACCCACACCACGATAGGCGTGCGCCAACAGGCGTAACGCCTCCGCATTCTTAGGGTCGTCTTTCACAAAGCTTTCGAGATCCGGCAAAGCTCCCGCAAAATTGGATTGTTGAATTTGCGCCTCCGCCAAGCCCAGGCGGCCATCCTTATTTTCCGAGTCGACCAGCAGCGCGGCTTCGAATTGGTCCTCCGCATTCTTCGGATCTTTCAACCGCAGATAAACATGGCCGAGCATCAGCCGCGCGGGAATTTGGCCGGGTGCCAGTTTCAGGCTGGCTTCGAGCGCGTCCCGAGCCGCTGGCCAGTCGCCGGATTTCACTGCAGCCTCACCCCATTCAGAGGCGGCGGTGGAATCCTCGGGCCGCAGCGCACACGCTTGCTTCAAGTGTGCCGAGGCTTTTGCGAAATCTCCAGCCGCAAGTTCAACCTCGCCCAGTTGTCGCAACGCGGTCGGCGAACCAGGATCGAGTTGTAGCGCTTTCTCCAAAAATTGCCGCGCATCGTTCGGACGGTTGTCATCTCCGGCCAGCATCGCGTCGTGCAGAAGATTTTGCACGCCGATTTTGTCCTTTGGATCTGGCAGTTTCTCGTCTGCCTTGCTGGAGTCGCTTGGTGGCGGAAGCTTCGCCTTCCACTTCGCCATCTCCGCCTGCAAGCTTGCCACTTTCGCGCTGTCACTTCCGTAGAGGTTCTTCAACTCCTTGGGATCCCCCTGCAAATCGTAAAGTTCAGCCCGCGGAGCTTCGATCAACTTTGAGTTCTCGGCGCGAAGAGCGCACAGGGGCGCCCATCCCCAACGTAGCGGATAATCGGTCTCACCAAACAGTTCGCGCTCGGGCGCCGCAGACTTAGTCGTCGCCGCATTCCCTTCGATCAGAGGAAAGAGCGATTCACCGTTCAGTTCAGACGGCGGCGCGATGCCGGTTGCGGAAAGAATCGTCGGAAGAATATCGGTGGTTCGCACCTGCGCTTCAATGACTATACCTCGGAGCGCGGCGGCCGGCGTTTTTAGAATGAGAGGAATGTGCAGCGTCGAATCGTAGAGAAACAAGCCGTGGGTGTCCTCTCCATGCTCGCCAAGTCCTTCGCCGTGATCGCCCGTAACAATAATGATGGAGTTGTCATAGACTCCAGCCTTTTTCAGATACGCAATCCAGTGCGCCAGGGCGGAGTCGGCGTAGGCAATTTCGCCGTCGTAAGGGTGATCTTTGTACTTCTCGGAAAACGGTGGTGGTGGCTCGTAAGGATCATGCGGATCGTACATGTGTACCCAGACAAAGTGCGGTCCATTGCGATGCTTGTCGAACCAGACCTCGGCGTGGTCCACAACCTCCATGCCCCGCCGCTCAACGCGTCCAAAGCGTTGTGTGTTCTTCCCCGCTGCGTCTTTACTGTCGGTCTTCGGGAAATTATCGTAGAAATCAAAGCCGCGATCGAGACCGGGCGCCAGCGAATTGCTATCGAGAATCACGGCTCCAATGAAAGCCGCAGTCTGGTACCCCTGCTTTTTGAGTAATTCCGCAGCTGTCACGTGCTGCGGCGAGAGCGGAACGCCGAAATCGGTAACGCCGTGCACGCTCGGTAGGAGTCCCGTAAGAATCGTGATGTGCGACGTGTTCGTAATCGGGCTGTGCGTGTAAGCGTGTGTGAAGCGTATGCCGTCGGCAGCGAGCGCATCGAGCGCGGGCGTCTCGACGTTCTTGTATCCATAACATCCGACGTGGTCGGCGCGCAGCGTATCGATGGTGACAAGATAGACGTCAGGCGGGTTTTTTGTCGCCGCAGTCTGCGCCATTGCTGCAGTTTGCAGCAGCAAGATCGGCGTAAACAAGGCCGTCACAAGAATAAGAAATTGTACGGTCCCAGAGATAAGAGCGAGTCGTCGCATAAGCGCTCAGCCTATCACAATCCGTCAGGGCAATTGACCCTCCAGCCCGGCCGATTCGCCCCGCCCACTCGACAACATGCGATAAACTGAACTCACCAATGCAGCCCCTGTTTGCTCGTTTCTTCGGCAATTTGGCGATCATCAATCTGGCCGTCAGTCTCGCGACCTTTGCAGCGTCGCTCGCTGCGGCGCAAACACCGGCCAAGGAACCGCCGAATGTGCTTTTCGTCACGATTGATACGCTCCGCGCCGATCACGTCGGCTGCTACGGATACAAACAAGTCAAAACCCCCAATATCGACAGCCTCGCCACGGATGGCTCCCGTTTTGAACGCGCTTACGCCGTCGTCCCAGTAACACTACCGTCGCACAGTTCGATGATGACCGGAACCTATCCCATGCTGAGCGGTATGCATGATTTCAGTGGCAACAAGCTGAGTCCGCTTCAGCCCACCCTCGCATCGGTGTTGAAACAATCTGGCTATCAGACGGGTGCAGTGATCGCCGCAGCCGTTTTGGATTCACGCTTTGGACTGAATCAGGGATTCGACTTCTATTACGACCACTTCGAATTCAGCCGCCTCGATGAAGCCAACCTCGACGAGATGGAGCGTCCGGGCAACGCTGTCGCTGATGTCGCTCTCGATTGGCTGGCAAGAAATTCGCAGCATAAGTTTTTTCTCTGGATGCATCTCTACGATCCGCACTTTCCCTATCATCCGCCAGAACCTTACGCGACCGAATACGCAACGCATCCTTATGATGGTGAGATCGCCTTTGCGGACGAGCAGCTCGGTCGCGTCTTGCGATTCCTGAAAGAAAAAGGAATCTATCAGAACACCATCATTGTGCTCTGCGGCGACCATGGCGAAAGCCTGGGAGAACATGGCGAGAAGACGCATGGCTTCTTCATCTATAACGCCACGATGCATGTGCCGCTGATCATCCGTCTGCCAGAAACCTCGACCGCTCGCACCGTCGCCGATCCAGTCTCTCTGGTTGATCTAATGCCCACGGTTTTGAGTGCGGCCGGATTGGCAACTCCGTCGCAGGTGCAGGGGCGCAGTCTGCTTTCCGAGATTCGCGGCGTACCCTCGGGCGCGGATGTCGCGGCGAATCGCGATCGCACTCTTTACGGGGAGACCTTTCTGCCGCGCATCCATTTCGATTGGAGCGAATTGCGTGCATCCGAGAATGCGAAATATCACTTCATCGAAGCCCCGAAACCCGAGCTCTACGACCTGACGAAAGATCCGGCTGAGTTGCACAATCTTTTTTCGGAGAAGAGCGCAGTAGCCGACGAGATGCGCGTCCAGCTCAAATCTCTCATCCGCGATTACAGTGCGGGAAAAGAGATGGCCGAAAAAACCGGTCTTGATCCCGCGCTGATGGAACGACTGAAGGCGTTGGGTTATGCCGGATTCTCTGGTGGGGGCACGTCGACCGCGAAATCCGAGAGTCTGCCCGATCCCAAAGATCGCATTGCCACCTATGAACTGATCTCCGATGCCATCGCCGACAGCCAGCATGGCCGCTATCAGGAGTCGATCGACAGATTGACGAATGTAGTGAAGACAGAGCCAAACTCCGTTCCCGCCCACTATCTGCAGGGACTGGATTATTACCGCCTCCAGAAGTTCGCGGAAGCGGTCGATGAGCTGACAAGAACCGTTCAGCTGAGCCCTGATTATGCGCTTGCCTTTTTCAATCTCGGAATGGCGCAGGCCCACGCTGGCCAAATGGACGCCGCAATCGCGACCCTGCAACGAACTCTGCAACTCGATCCCACGAACTTTGAGGCGGCTTACAATTTGGGCGTGGCATTTATCCAGAAACAACAATTAGCGCCGGCGGCTGACGCTTTTCGGCAATCGGTTGCGATTTATCCGGACTTGGCGCGCAGTCACCGCGCCTTGGGAGAGACGTTGCTCTATCAGGGAAAAACCGACGAGGCTATTGCCGAGTTGCGCCGGGCCGTGGAATTGGCGCCACAAGAACCGGCCATGCATGAGTCGCTCGCCAAGGCACTCACCATGAAAGGGCTTTCGGCCGAAGCAGACGAGGAGACGCGGCGCGCACAGCAACTGGCGCCGCAATAGACGCATGCTCCGAGCGCGCGCAGGATCTCTCCTGGCTCACGATCTGGCATTGTTCGTCGTTCTTCTCGCAGGCTCCTCTTTCGGGCAGAGTGTTGCATCCACGCCAGCGCCAGACCGAACGCAATCCGTCGCCCATCGCCCGATCGTAGCGAAGTCAGCCGTCCGATCATCCGTCCGCGCGAAACACAACGTCATCCTGATCACCATCGATACCCTCCGCGCCGATCATGTCGGATGCTACGGTGCGCAGATGGTGAAGACTCCCACCCTTGATGCGCTGGCGCAGGATGGTGTCGTATTTGAGCGTGCCATTTCACAGGTGCCGCTGACGTGGCCCTCGCACGCGGTGATCCTGACGGGTACCTATCCTTTCCAGAATGGCGTGCAGGATTTTACCGGACAGCCACTCGCTCCACGGTTTCGATCGGTTGCGCAAACATTCAAGCAGGCTGGATACTCCACCGGCGCAGTCGTGAGCGCTTTTGTGCTCGATCGTACCTGGGGACTCGCGCGCGGGTTCGACTTTTACGACGATGCCTTCTCGGCCCAGACCTTCGAGACGAAGGAATCAGGACTGGTCGACCGCCGCGCTGCGGAGAGCGTCGTCCACGCCATCGCATGGCTCAAAAAGAATCAGCAGCATCCGTTCTTTTTCTGGCTGCACCTTTATGATCCGCACAGCCCTTACGACCCGCCCGAGCCCTATCGGACCGAATATCGCTCCCATCTTTACGACGGCGAGATTGCCTACGCCGATCACGAACTTGGAAATCTGATTTCCTGGCTCAAGCAGAACCATATGTATGATTCTTCGCTCATCGTTGCGCTCAGTGACCACGGCGAGTCGCTTGGAGAACACGGCGAAGATGAACACGGTTTCTTTGTTTATAACGCGACCGTTCATGTTCCTCTCATCGTGAAACCGCCTGCGGGGAGCGGGATTTCGCCTGGTCGCCGCAGCGAGCCCGTAGAAACGGCGGCTGTGGCGCCAACGCTCCTGGAACTAGCAGGACTGAAGAATTCGTCAGATAGGATTCACGCACAGTTTCAGTCGCCCGCTCTGTTTGCCGCGTCGCTATCGAAATCCGAAACGAGCCCGACGCCGAACGACCCCGCCTACAGTGAGACGTTTTACCCATTCAGTTCTTTTGGATGGAGCCCGCTGCACGCCTTCGAGAGTTCCCGCTTCCACTTCATCGAGGCGCCCAAGCCCGAGTTGTACGATCTCGAAACCGATCCGGGAGAGACCCATAACATCCTGCCTCAACAACCCGCCACGGTGGCAGTGCTCCGGGAAAAGCTACAGGCGCTTTTGGCGCACAATCCGTTCCAGGGGCAGGATGCGGCCGCAGGCAATCTCAGTCCTGATGCGCAGGCAAAACTGCGCGCCCTCGGCTATTTCGGATTTCGCGCCGCCGTGTCGCCCGAATCGCTGAAGCAGGGTCTCGCGGATCCGAAAGACAAGCTGTGGGAATTCAACTCCATTTTGAAGGCGGAAGACGCGTTCCAGTTGAAGCAGGACGATCGCGCGGAAGCATTGCTCGCCGAGGTTCAGCAACGCGATCCGCAGATTTACATCATCCCATTTCTCTTGGGAGAATCGGCGTTGCGGCAACAGGATTGGCAGAAGGCCGCGACGAATTTAGAGCGGTGCCTCGAGTTGAATCCGAATTTTGACAACGCGATGACCGGATTGGCTCGTGCGCTCGCAACTCTAGGGCGAGGGGACGAGGCGAGAAACTGGCTCGACAAAGCGTTAAAGAGCAATCCGCAGAATTACCAGGCGTGGTATCAGGAAGGACTGCTGGATACCGCGAGCGATCAAAAAGCCGCACAATCCGATTACGAGAAGACAGTTGCTATCCAGCCAAATTTTTCCGCGGGCCAGCGCGAGTTGGGAATGTTGCTGTTTCAGCAGAAGGATTTCGCAGCGGCCGCGCCTCACATCGCGAAGTCGATCGAGCTTGGATTGGAAGACGCGCGTCTCCACAATTTTCTTGGCATCTGCTACAACCGCACGAATCGCACATTGAAAGCAGTCCCGGAGTTTCAGCGGGCGATTGCCATGGATCCGAAATTGGCCGAGGCTCACCTCAACCTCGCCTTTACCCATCAACTCTTACATCAGTACAAAGTCGCGCATGAAGAGTACGCAACCGCCTGCCGCCTCGCAGAAGCATTCTGCAAGTACGTGCCGCAACACTAACCGCCCGCTTCAATTCAGCTGTTTTCCAAGTGTGGGGACGGCGCGACCGTCGCGGACCAGTTCTACTTGCCACCCGCCGCTCTCAACCGTTGCGCCGTCGCGCGCTCTCGCTCCTCATCAGCCTTCTGCCCCAGTTGCGCATACGCATCCGCGAGAAACCTGTGGGGCTCGGGCGATTTAGGCATGAGTTCAACAGCTCTCAATAAATTCGGTATCGCGCCCGCCGGATTTCCCGTAAGCGCCTGTGCTCGGCCCAGTAGCAGATGCGCGCTGTAGTGGTTCGGCCGAAGCTCGATCACTTTTGCATATTCCGGAATTGCATCCGTCAGCCGATCTTCTCGCGCATACGCCGTTGCCAGCGACAAGTGCGCTTCCGGCCAGTTGGGTGAGCGGGCCACGGCCGTCTCAAATTGTGTAGCTGCTCCCGCGAAGTCTCCCGTCTCAAACAATGCCGATCCCAACTGATACCGAGGAACCGTGAGGTCCGGCCGCATCTCCACGGCCTTGCGCAGAATCGGTAACGCTTTCTCGTATTCCTTCAGCGCTGTCAACGATGTCCCCAACTGCAAGTAGGTGATTGGCAGGTTCGGTTCCAGCGCGATCACCTGCTCAAGCAAAGGAACCGCCTCCTCGAAGCGATTATCCTCTCGCGCCATCTCGGCGTGATGCAGTAGGTTCACCACATCAACTTTTTGCTTCGGATCGGCACCCGTCTCCTTAATGCCCGGCATGCTCGCCGAACTGCTGTCGGTGGCTACGTATCCCAGGGCATTGAGTCGTTCCTGTAATCCGGGGTCGGCAACGACCTTCGGCGCTTCTTTCGTGGTGCTTGTCTTCTGGCGGAACGCCTCAAGCTGGGCGTCCAGCGTATCGGCGACTGCCGTGGAAGCCGCAGCAAGATTACGCTCGGCGTTCGGATCGGCGGATTGGTCGTAAAGTTCTTTAGTCGGCGCCTCAACAAACAGATACTTTCCCGTGCGCAGCGACCGCAGTGAACTCCATCCAAACGTCCGGTGCGGATAGTCGCTCTCAGAGTAGGCAGGCCGATCCTGCGACATCGGCTTATTCATCGCCGCCGATTTCGAGCCGGGCGTCTGCAATAGTGACAGTAGCGATTCGCCCTGCACTTGCGCGGGAGTGTCGATTCCCACGCTCTGCAGAATCGTCGGCAGCACATCCACTAGCCCGGCGCGAGTGTCCACGCGACTTCCAGCCGATTGCTCTCGCGGCAACTTGAAGAGTAGCGGCACGTGGAT
>Ga0182030_10002966_pt1 | contig 36161 bp, 35 predicted proteins | sample 812S3MmetaG_FD_121299 | JGI IMG/M metagenome (GOLD analysis project Ga0182030, IMG submission 121299) | Permafrost microbial communities from Stordalen Mire, Sweden - 812S3M metaG (Illumina Assembly) | ecosystem: Environmental > Terrestrial > Soil > Wetlands > Permafrost | place: Sweden...
CCCGCCGGGGATCGTGGCTACGCCAAAAAGCCCTACGGCGCCACCAGCGACCGCAAGTTCTCCAAAGGCCCCGGCAAGCCCTCCGGCTTTGCCCCGCGTTCCAGCGGAAGCGACTTCAAGCCGCGCAGCGGCAGCGGCGATTTCAAGCCCCGTTCCGGCGGCGATTTCAAGCCGCGTCCAACTGGAGATTTCAAGCCGCGCTCCACTGGCGGTCGTCCCAGCGCTCGTCCCGGCAGTTTCGGTAAGCCTTCCGGCGGTCCTGGCTTCGGAGCCAAACGCCCCGGCTTTGGTCCGCCTCGCGGCGGCCCTGGTGGCGCACGTCGTCCTTCGGGACCACCTCGCGCGGGCCGTCCTTCATCGCCGCCTCGCCGCCGTCCCGACGAAGAGTAGAATGAGTAGTTCACAGTGACGAGGCAAGTTATGGGTAAGTTTGCGGAGATGGTGCCGGAGCGCGTGCGCGCTCTGGCATCCTACATACCAGGCAAGCCGATTCAGCAGGCAGAAGCTGAATTCGGCGTGAAGATGATCAAGCTCGGCTCCAACGAGAATCCTTTTGGCCCCTCCCCGCTCGCAATCCGGGCCATGGAGTCCGCCACCAAGTCCGTCCACCTCTATCCTGACAATGACATGGTCGCCCTGCGCGAGCGTCTCGCCGAGCACCATGGCCTTTCGCCCAACCAGCTCATCGTCACCGCCGGCTCTACTAATCTGTTGGACATCGTAGCCCGCACGTTGCTCTCGCCCGGACTCAACGCCGTCACCAGTGAGCGCTCTTTCATCGTCTACCCCATCGTCACCCGCTCCGCCGGAGCCGAGTTGCGCCAGGTTCCCGTCCGCAATGATGGATTCGATCTCGACGCCATCTCGGACGCCATCGACTCCGACACGCGCCTCGTCTTCATCGCCAATCCCAACAATCCCACCGGCACCCTCATCCCCGCCAAGGAAATGGATCGCTTCCTCGACCACCTCCCCGAGAAGGTCGTCGTCGCCCTCGACGAGGCCTACTACGATTACGCCGAATGGCTCGCCCGTGAGCGTGGAGTCGATTACTCGCACGCCATTGACTACGTCCGCCACGAGCGCAGCGTCCTTGTCCTGCGCACCTTCTCCAAGGCCCACGGCCTTGCCGCCGTCCGCGTTGGATACGGCATGGGCCCCGCCGAACTCATCAATTACCTCGCCCGCCTCAAGACCGCCTTCATCGTCAACGGCCTTGGCGAGGCCGGAGCGCTCGCCGCCCTCGATGACCGCGAGCACTACGAGAAATCCATGCGCAACAACTCCGCGCAGCTTGCCGTGCTCACCCGCCAGCTCCGCGAACTCGGTTACGCGCCCGTCGAAAGCTGGGGCAACTTCATCTATATTGAAACCGGCGAAGACGCCTCCGCGCTCTCCCGACGCCTCCAGATGAACGGCATCATCGTCCGCCCTCTCAATGGAAGCTGGGGCTCCCGGACTGCCATCCGCGTCACCGTCGGCTCTCCCGACGAGAACCGCAAATTCATTGACGCCCTCAAGCAGGTCACCAAGGGAGCACACGCCGGCTAGGCCGAAAACTAGGTTTCGATGAAAGAGAACTGGGTTTTTCTGGACGATCAGAACTTCCCGGGTGCCCCAGGTTCGCGCCCCGTCTTTGGGCGTTAACCTGGGAAGCAACGCCCTCCACCCCTGCAACGCTGTTGTTCTTGCTCCTGTCCTCTACGCTGAACTCCCCTTACTCTGCACCATCGGCAGCCGTGCCGCCCCATACAGCCCACCGTCGCCGCCCAGCAACGCCCGCGTGATCACCGTTGGCCTCTTTCTTCCGCCAATCCCCGTCCCATCTTCCGCCGTCGTTGCCGCGTAAATGTACGAGCGCTTCCGCACCTCATCGAACATCGCCGGAGCGAACGCATCCCACGCGCTTGAAACGCCGCCGCCAATCACGTAGAGCGGAAAGTTCATCGCGTTCACCATGTTCCCTATCGCCAGCCCCAGCGCCCGCCCCACGCGTTCAAAGACGCTCTTTGCCACCGCATCGCCCCGCATCGCGCTCTCGTAGATCGCCTGCGAACTAAGCTCCTCCGCATTTAACGAGCGCAACTCCGTCGCCGCCCCGCCTTCCATCGCCTCCCGTGCCATCCTCACCACGGCCGTCGCCGACGCATACTGTTCCAGGCACCCCCGGCTTCCGCACTTGCACTCGTGCCCATCCGGATACACATTGCAGTGCCCCAGTTCTCCGGCCATGCCATTCCATCCGCGCCACAGCTTGCCCTCCAGAATCAGCCCGCCGCCCACGCCCGTTCCCAAGGTGTACATGCACAGGCTCTCCGACTTCCGTCCCGCGCCCAGCCACTGTTCGCCCATCGCGGCCACGTTCGCGTCGTTCTCCAGAATCACCGTCGCACCCAGCCGCCGCTCGATGTCGCCTTTTACGTCGTAGTCTTCCCACCCCGGCAGGTTCGGAGACTCCACCAGCCGACCTGTCTCGCTGTCGATCAGCCCCGGCACGCCCACGCCGATTCCGCACAGCTCGGCCACTCCCCGGAACTTCTCCTGCATCTCGGCCACCGAGCGCGCCAGCTCCTCCACCACAAACTCGCGCCCGCGCCGAACCTCAGTGCCCAGCGTGACCTTCGCCAGCAACTTGCCCGTCTCGTCCACGGCCGCAATGCGCAGATTCGTGCCGCCCAAGTCCACTCCAACCGCATAACGAGCCATCTTTATCAGCGTTCCTTTCCGCAATCGAATCGCGTCGTCGCTACCGCTGGCAATGCGGACAATAATGGCTGCTCCGTCCCGCCACCACCACCCGTTTGATGCTCTCGCCGCACACCAGGCAAGGCTCCCCTGTGCGCTGATACACCCTGTGCTGCAACTGGAAGAATCCCTCGTCCCCACTCACGTCTACATAGTCGGAAACCGATGACCCTCCCGCCGCAATCGCCTCCGCCAGCACCGCTTGAATCGCCTCATAGAGCCGCAGCAAATCCGCCCGCGTCAGCCCTGCCGCCCGCCTTCGCGGACGCACTCCCGCCCGGAACAAACTCTCATCCGCATAGATATTCCCAATCCCGCTCAGCAACCGTTGATTCAGCAGCGCGCTCTTGATCGGCGTCTTGCGCCCCCGGAACATCCCCATAAACTCTTCGCGATCCGCAGCAATCGGCTCCGCACCCGCTGCGGCAAACGCGCGGCCTTCCAGCACCTGCAACTTGCCAAACCTCCGCGGATCCACAAAGCGCAACTCGCGCCCCGACTCCAACGTCGCGATCAGATGGGTATGTTTTGCGTGCTCTACATCCGGCGCGCACACCACGCAGCGCCCCGTCATCCCCAGATGGATCACCCACTGCGCCGGACCCTTTGTTTTCGCCTCCAGATCGCCGACAATGTGCTTCCCCACCCGCCGGAAGCCCACAATCCGCGCCCCTCGCAGCACCCGCGCAATCTCCGCTGCCGGAGACTTCAGCAGGTTGCTCTTATCGCCGATCCAAACCTCGTCAATCCGGTCTCCGGCCAGCCGTTTGTGCAGGCCGCGCGCAATCGTTTCCACCTCAGGAAGCTCAGGCATGGGCACAGTGTATCCCACCGCTCTCTCCGCCTGCCCGGCCACCTTTTGCACTGTCCTCTTTGATCTCCGCCTCGAATGCGCTAAAATTTGTTGTACACGGCCCGGCCAGAATTCCTCCCGGCTCTTCCGCCTGAGACTTTCAAAACGTATGCCTGTGTACCACATCCTGCGCAGCCCGTCTGCGTCTGTGTTTGGAGACAAGAGTGAGCAAAGCAAAGACCGCGGTGGTTCTCGGAGCCCAGTGGGGCGATGAGGGCAAAGGCAAGATTGTCGACGTGCTCTCGGATAATTTCGAAGTTGTTGCGCGCTACGCAGGCGGACACAACGCCGGGCATACCGTCACCATTTCCGGCAAGAAATTCGTTCTCCAGCTCATCCCCTGCGGAATCCTCCGCCAGGAGTCGCAGGCTGTCATCGGCAACGGCGTCGTCCTCGATCCCTTCGCCCTGATGAAGGAAGTCAACACCCTGCGCTCTGCCGGCCTTGAAGTTGCAGGCCCCGGCGATAAAGGTGCGGCTGCCAATCTCTTCATCAGCAACCGCGCCCACGTCATTCTCCCCTACCACCGCATGATCGAACTCGGCGCGGAGAACGCTCCCGGCCGCGTCAAAATCGGAACCACCTCCCGCGGCATCGGCCCCACCTATGAAGACAAAATGGCCCGCCGCGGCCTCCGCGTAGCCGACCTCCTCGACAAGGCGCTGCTCAAGAAGCACATCCAGAACGCCTGCCAGGAAAAGAACACCATCGCCCACGCTCTCTTCAACGGCGAAGCCATTGACCCGGACGTCATGTACGAGCAGTACGCCGAAATCGCCGACAAGATCGCGCCCTTCGTCGCCGACACCGCCCTGCTGCTCAATAAAGCCATCAAGGCCGGCAAGAGCGTCATGTTTGAAGGCGCCCAGGGCACCATGCTGGATATCGACCACGGCACCTATCCCTTCGTCACCTCCTCCAGCGCAACCTCCGGAGGAGCGTCCATCGGAACCGGCGTGCCGCCCACCTCGATCTCCACCGTCATCGGAGTCACCAAGGCCTACTGCACCCGCGTCGGAGAAGGTCCATTCCCCTCGGAGATCCACGGCGATCTCGGCGAAGTCGTCCGCAAGAAGGGCAACGAGTACGGCGCCGTCACCGGACGCCCCCGCCGCTGCGGCTGGGTCGATCTGCCCCTGCTCCGCTACTCCAACATGATCAACGGCACCGAGTGGCTCGTCGTCACCAAGCTTGACGTCCTCGACGAACTCGCCGAAATCCCCGTCGTTGTCGGCTACAAGATCGACGGCAAAGTGGTCGAAGAAATCCCCGCGCAGGATTCCGGCTATCGCAAAATCGAGCCCGTCATCACCACCCTTCCCGGCTGGCAGCAGAACACTTTTGGAACCACCGAGCATGACAAGCTCCCGAAGAAAGCGCAGGACTACCTCCGCTTCATCCAGAAGGAGTCTGACGCCACCATCGGAATGGTCTCCACCGGCCCGGACCGCGATCACACCATCTTCGTCGATGAGTTCTCGGCGATCCTCAAGAAGTAGGAGGAGCCATGATCGTACTTTTCGTCCACATGACCGTGAAGCCCGGCACCGAGGAAGACTGTAAGCGCCTCTGCCGCGACATCACCGACGAGACCCGCAAAGAGCCCGGATGCATCCAGTACGTGGTGCATCAGTCCACTGAGAATCCTCAGAACTTTGCCTTCTATGAGAGCTACGTCGATCAGGCGGCGCTCGACGCGCACCGCGCCTCCGCTCACTTCGCCTGGTACGTCAAGGGCGGTATTGATGCTCTCGTCGAATCCCGCACCCGCGAACTTTTTGTGCCTCTTAGTTAGCCTCTTAACACCCATCGCTTTCATACAAAAAACCCAGCTCTGGCTGGGTTTTTCTTGCGCCCCACATGCTAGACTCTTCCTCCGAACAGGGGGATTCAGGGATGGAACACATCAAACGTCAAACCATCACGCCGTCGCTCACGGTCAAGAATGCTGACGCGGCAATCGCCTTCTATCAGAAAGTCTTCGGGGCCAAAGTGGACGGCAACATCATGCGCGGCCCCACCGGCGGAGTCATGCACGCCGAACTTCTCTTTGGAGACATGAAGATTTTTGTCAACGACGAGTTCCCCGAAATGGGAGCCCGCTCACCCGAACACTACGGAGGAACATCCGTCGTCCTGCAACTCTCCGTCGCCGACGTTGACAAGACGTACGCCGCCGCCGTCGCCGCCGGTGCCATCTCTCGCATGGCGCCCGCCGATGCCTTCTGGGGAGACCGGTATGCCTATGTGCATGATCCATTCGGCCACGGCTGGGGGATCGGCGCACCAAATGAAATTCTCACCCAGAACCAGATCAAGGAGCGCTCCGAACAGTTCTGGAAACAACCCGCCAACAAGTAGCAGGCGTGGAAACAGTTTTTGTCCCCCACTTCTGCCATCTTTCGGCAGAAGTGGGGCTGTTGACCTTGTCTTGTCGTTGACGTCGTTTTCAGACGCAGAAAAGGTGCAGAGGATTTCCCCTGCACCTTCCTTCACTTCCGTAAGAACTTACTTCGCCAACTCGTACCCTGAGAAGAAGAAGCTCAGCTCAAACCGTGCGGTGTCTTCCGCATCTGATCCGTGTACCGCGTTCTTCTCGATGCCTTCCGCGTGCTTCTTGCGGATCGTTCCTGCTTCCGCGTTTGCCGGGTTGGTCGCGCCCATCAGTTTGCGCCATTCCGCAATTGCGTTCGACTTCTCCAGCGCCAGCACAACCACCGGCCCGGAGGTCATGAACGCCGCCAGCGAATCAAAAAACGGCTTGCCCACATGCACCGCATAAAATGCGGTTGCCTGGGCCTTTTTCAGGTGCAGCATCTTCAGTCCGATGATGCGGAACCCGTTGCTTTCTATCGTGGCGATGATGTCGCCGGCTGCGCCCTTGGCTACTGCATCGGGCTTCACAATGGCAAGTGTACGTTGCAAAGTTTCCATAAGATTCCTGACTTGTGTGGTTGCTGTGCGTACGGCTGCCAGGCAGGCCAGCCGCACGGATCATACCAGCTTAACAGCTTCGCGTTACGGTTTGGCTTTCGCGCTTTTTCCCAGCGCTTCCACCAGGGTTTCGCCCATCAGCGCCGGAGATTTCACAATATGCACTCCCGCTGCTTTCAGAGCTTTGAACTTCTCTTCTGCCGTGCCCTTGCCGCCGCTGATGATCGCACCGGCATGGCCCATCCTTCGTCCCGGAGGCGCCGTCTGCCCGGCGATAAAGCTCACCACCGGCTTCTTCACATTCGCCTTGATGTAATCCGCCGCAACTTCTTCCGCGTTGCCGCCAATCTCGCCGATCATGATGATCGCGTCCGTCTCCGGATCGGCGTTGAACAGCTCCAGCGCGTCCACAAAGTTTGTGCCGATGATCGGGTCGCCGCCAATGCCGATCGCCGTGGACTGCCCCATTCCAAGCTGTGAAACCTGGTGTACCGCTTCATAGGTCAGCGTGCCTGAGCGCGAGACAATGCCGATTCTTCCCGGCCTGTGAATGTTTCCCGGCATAATGCCGATCTTGCATTTTCCCGGCGAAATGATCCCCGGACAGTTCGGTCCGATCAGCCGTGACTTCTTGCCTTCCAGGTAGCGCCACGCCGTCACCATGTCCCGCGCCGGAATTCCCTCCGTGATGCACACAATCAGCGGAATCCCCGCGTCGGCGGCTTCCATAATCGCGTCCGCCGCAAATGGCGGAGGCACAAAGATCACCGTCGCGTTCGCCCCCGAGCCCTCCACCGCGTCGCCCACCGTGTTGAATACCGGCCAGCCCTCGTGTGTTGTGCCGCCTTTGCCCGGCGTCACTCCGCCCACAACCTTGGTGCCGTAATCCGCGCAAGCCTTGGCGTGGAACGTCCCTTCGCGGCCGGTCAGCCCTTGCACGATCAGTCGTGTCTTCTCGTCCACAAGAATGCTCATCGCTTATCTCCCCGCCGCCGCGGCAACAACCTTCTCCGCCGCGTCTTTCATCGTTTGCGCCACAATAAAGTTCAGCCCGCTCGCCTTCAGAATCTCGCGGCCCTTTTCTACGTTCGTGCCTTCCAGCCTCAGCACAATCGGCAGTTGGATGTTCGTCTTCCGCGCCGCTTCCACCACGCCATTCGCCAGAGTATCCACCCGCAGAATGCCGCCAAAGATGTTGATCAGCACGGCCTTCACATTCTTGTCTGCCAGCAGAATCTCAAACGCGTGCGTTACCTGCTCGGCGTTCGCGCCGCCGCCCACGTCCAGGAAGTTCGCAGGCTCGCCTCCGGCAAATTTGATGATGTCCATCGTCGCCATTGCCAGTCCTGCGCCGTTCACCATGCAGCCCACGGTCCCATCCAGCTTGATGTAGTTCAGGTTGTACTTGCTGGCCTCCACCTCAAGTGGATCTTCCTCGCTGATGTCGCGCAGCTCTTTCTCATCCGCGTGCCGGTACAACGCGTTGTCGTCGAAGTTCACCTTGGCGTCCAGCGCAAACACCCGCCCATCCGTCGTCGTGATGAACGGATTGATCTCAAACAGCGAAGCGTCCGTCTCCTCGTAAGCCTTGTACAGCGCCAGCATGAACTTCACTGCCGGAGCGATGAACTCCGGCTTCAGCCCCAGCTTGAAAGCGATCTTGCGCGCCTGGAAAGCCTGGAACCCCACCGCCGGATCAATATGCTCCTTGATGATCGCCGTCGGATTCTTGGCCGCAACTTCTTCAATCTCCATCCCGCCCGACTTCGAGGCCATAAACACTGGCCGTGACACCGCGCGATCCAGAAGAATCCCCAGGTACAGTTCGCTGGCAATCGGCAGTGTCTCTTCAATCAGCAGCCGCCGAACCTTCTTGCCCTCCGGCCCCGTCTGATGAGTCACCAACTGCATCCCCAGAATCTTTCCCGCCAACTCGGCGGCCTGCTCGTAGCTCTTGGCAATCTTCACGCCGCCGCCCATCCCGCGGCCTCCTGCATGAATCTGCGCTTTCACCACCACCCCGGTGGCGCCTGCGGCCATTAGATCCTTGGCGGCTCGTTCGGCTGCTTCTTTCGACTCAACCATGGCGCCTCGCGGCACCGCCACCCCATACTTCGAGAGAATAGCCTTCGCCTGGTACTCGTGAATTTTCATAAGTGAATTCTCATTTCCTGAATTCTCACAGCCCAATCCTCATCGCCCACACACTTTTACTGATTCCAAGTAGGACACCGCAAGCTCACGCCTGCAACATCCGGTAGATCGCATAACGGGACGCACCCCAACCCACGTCCGTCAGCGTAATTCTCCGCATTTCCAAGGGATACGGTGGCGTTCCCGCCGCCCGCGCAAGGAACGCATGATTATATTAGCCGCCCCCAAAAAGCACAAAGAGGATTCCGCGGCTGGCCCCGGTTGCACTCGTGCGGACGTGATGCGCTGGTGCTGGCGAGTGGTGCGATGCTGGTGCTGCGGGTGCCCCATTCAACGCGCTTTTCGTTGAGTGGGGCTGTTGCCCTTGCCCTTGGCGAGTGACCCGGCCTATGTTCGCAGAATAAATAAACTTCAGGGTGCCCCATCCTAACCTTCTTTTGGTTAGGGTGGGGGCTTTGACTTTGTCGTTGTTCTTGTCTTTGATTCGCACTGGTGCCCCACATTTGCCGAAGTGTCAGATGTGGGGCTGTTGCCCTTGCTCTTGTTTTTAAGGTGTCATTCCGAGCGCAGCGAGGAACCCCAGCGCCGCTCAAATCTCCCGCGCAATCCCAGAGGCACCTCAACCCGCCAGCGATTTTCCTATTGTCAGACTGCCAATTCACCAGAAACGTGCATTTTTCCGCGCGAATGACCCACTTGCGCGCAAAAACCCTCCCCGCTCGTTCCTTGTCAAGCAAACTTTCTTCCTAATTCCTCCCAACCCACTGATTCCACAAAAGATATAGTTCTCCCCGCACTGAGGGGATCACCCCCTCTAGTTTGCTATCCTGAATATAGGGCATACAAACACCGGGATAACTACCCTGTTTTCAAATTTTTGGCGGGAAATATAGGGGGGGTGGGGGGTACGCCTCGGAAGACCCTCCCCGCTCTTAACCTTGAAATTTTGAAACTTTGCAACTTTGCGCTTAACGCGCCGAGCTTGTCACCGGAACCACGTTGTCGCGGCGCTCTGCCTCGGGAACGCTGCCATCGTTAACCTCGGCTTCCGTCGGAGCCGACTCGAACGGCACACGCACAACCGCCTTGCCCTTGGCCGGAACCACTACGCGAACATTGGCCTCGCCGTGTCCCGAGCGCACCGCCACCGGAACCTCGCACCACGCCTCGCCCAGGTTCTCAATCGTCACGGCCGTCACCGTCTGCTCCCCAAGCGTCTTGCGCATGTAAGCCGAATCAACCTTCAACTCCGGCAAGCCGTGGTCGCGATAGACCCAGTCATCGAAGAACGTCTCCAGGTCGAGCTTGGCCGGGAGCTGCCCCTCGATCAGCCGCTGCATGTACGCGCTGTCCCGGTCGTCCGACGCGCGATACCTGGCCAGCGCTCCTTGCAGCACGCGGTCCCCCACCATGTCGCGCAGCATCCACCAGACGTACGCGGCCTTGGTGCGGAAGAACACCTCATCACTCGTGGTAATCAGCGGTTGCAGCCCAATCCCCGGCAGTTGCGTGGCGTTGCTCGCGCCCGCCGTCACCGGACTGTGCGACTGCGCCTCCGCCACCAGCAGCGCCGGGGAAAACTGTCCAAGGTAGGCAATCGCCGCGCGCCGTCCTCCCTGGTGCTCGCGCACCAGCGCCTGTGCAAAGGCCGTCAGCCCCTCGGCAATCCAGGGCCGCCCGGACTCCACCATGGAGTGAACCACCGGACGCGTCAGCGCCACCTCGGCCGCCGCCGCCGGAACCTTGTGCATCGGCACAAAGTAGTAGGAGCCCGCGTCAAAGGGGAGTGCGTTGGGGTCCGTAAGCTCCACCAGCACCACCTTGCTGCGCGGTGTGCCAAACCACTCCTCCAGGGCTGGAATCACCGACTCGGCAGCGGCCATATAATCCCTTGCCAGGTCCGTGTGGGCCGCCGTATAGTAAGCCTCTACACGGGGACGGTCCCTTGTCTCCGCCGGGTCTCCCAGCAGCACAAGTACCGGGGTATCCCCCCCACGGTACTCCCCCGTAACCTCCACTCCCGGCTTCGCTTCAACGCCATTTATCACAAACAGAAATTTTGATTCGTCGCCTTCTTGCAGAGGCGCTCTTGCAATCTTCACATGCAGCAGAGCCGCAGCCTCGCGCTCTCGCCAGCCGCGCAGAATCTCGAACAGCTCGTTGCCTTCGGCAAGGTTCGCCGCTTCCATCGCCACCGGATACCAGACGACAAATCCGGCTCCGCGCAACGCCGTGAAGCCATCGCTGATCTCGTCCCAATCGCTGCGCTGCGCCACCGCTGCGGGAGTTCCGATCCGTTCCAGCCGAGTAGCGTCCTTGATCACGGTTCCGGAGTAACGCACGCTCAAGCGAAGGCTCTCGCCCGGAGCGATGGGCTTGTCGAGTTTGACAATGGCCTCGCTGAGCGCGCCCGTGTGGTCGATGTCGCTGGTGTAAGTCTGTTGCAGCCACTCCACCTCTTCGCCGCCGGCGAGGATCGACAGCCAGTGGAGCGAGCTGGAGATCTGCAACACGGCCTCGCGCTGCGGCGCCTGCGAGGCGTTACGCAGCTCCACTGTGCCTTCGACGGCCAGCCCGTGCTGATGCGGATCGACGGTAACTCGCAGATCGTAGCGGGTAAAGGTGAATGCGTTGCGGTCCAGGGCGGCTGCGGGCAACGCCGCCACGGCACACAGCAGGACTACCAGCGCGGCACGGCGCAAGGCTACTCCTCTTTCCGCTTCTTGGCGGACTTCTTCCCCACGGGCTTCTGCGCCTGGCGGCGCTGCCGCTGCACTTCGTACATCACAATGCCTCCTGCAACGGAGACGTTGAGCGATGACACCGCGCCCATCATCGGGATCGAGACCAGCATGTCGCACTTGCGGCGCACCAGATCGTGCAGGCCTTTCCCCTCTGCGCCCATCACGATGGCGCAGTTCATGTTGTAGTCCAGCTCGTCGTAGCTCTTGTCGCCCCGCTCGTCGAGGCCGACCACCCACACGTTCTCCGCTTTCAGCTCGTCGAGGGTCCGGGCGATGTTGACCACGCGGGCCACGCTCAGATGCTCGCTGGCCCCGGCCGAAGCCTTCACCACGGTCCCAGTGATCCCCGCCGCGCGGCGCTCCGGAATGATCACCCCGTCCACGCCCGCTCCGTCTGCCGAGCGGATCAGCGCGCCCAGGTTGTGCGGGTCCTCCACGCCATCCAGCACCAGCAGGAAGCTGTACTCGCCGTGCTTCTGCTCCAGTAGCTCCTCCACCCCGGTGTATTCCTTGCGCGAGGTTACGGCCATTACCCCCTGGTGGGTGTTGGTCCGCGTCTCCCGGTCAATATCCTCCCGTGGCACAAACCGCACGCTGATCCCCTGGGCACGGCAGTCATCGAGAATGCTCTGCAAACGGTTGTCGGTACGATCTCGCGAGACCGCCACGTAGTCAAAGCGGCGGCCGCCGCGCTTCAGTGCTTCGCCAATGGCATGGATGCCGTAGATTACTTCGCTCATAACCTATCTAGTGTACGGCACCGGCGCTTAGCCTCCGTTGCAAAAATGACACACGCGCTTTCTACGCACCGTTTGGCGTTCTATACTCGTCTGTACTGCTTGAGGACGCCCCATGTCGCTATCCGTCATTATTGTGGACGATGAACAGCTTGCGCGCGATGAACTCAGCTACCTGCTGCGAGATGTCGAAGATCTCGACATCATTGGGCAAGGCAAGAATGGCGTGGAAGCTGTCAACCTGATCAAGGAGACCTCGCCGGATCTGGTGTTTCTCGATGTGCAGATGCCAGGTCTGGACGGCTTCGGCGTAATCAAGAAGTTGCTGGAGAAGAAGATTCCGCTGCCTCAAATCGTTTTCTCTACGGCGTTTGATCAATATGCGGTGAAGGCCTTCGAGGTCAGCGCCCTGGACTACATCCTTAAACCCTTCGATAAGAAGCGAATTTTTCAGGCGGTTGAAAAAGCGCGCAAGACGCAGGAATCCGACGCTGCACCCAGCGAAAAGCTGGACACCCTGGTGAAGCTGCTTGAGCAGCAAAAGCCGCAGACGACGAAGGTTCTGCTAAAAGCCAACAATCGCCTCTTCCTGGTGGACCAGAAAGAAATCTGCTTTGCCTCAATTGAAGATGGCGTGATCACCGTGGTTGCCCAGAGTATGGAGGGCCAGTCCAACTGCCGCACCTTGGAAGAACTGCTGACCTCGCTCGACTCGAATCTGTTCTGGCGCGCCCACCGCTCCTATCTCGTCAACATCAACAGGATCAAGGAAGTGGTGCCGTGGTTCAAGAGCAGCTATCAGATTCGCATGGACGATAAGAAGCAGACGGAGATTCCGGTCAGCCGCGCCCAGACCCGCAAGCTGCGCGACCTCTTCGGACTGTAAGGATAGCCGCGCGAAAACCGGTTTGCGCTGGTCATTGCCTGGCGGCCACGCTGTATAATCGAGGAATCCATGAAAGCTTACGTTTACGTTTCGATGAAGAAAAGCGTCCTTGATCCACAGGGCAAAACCATTCAGGGCGCGTTGACCAAGATGGGTTACAAGGGAGTCGCCGATGTCCGCCAGGGCAAGTATTTTGAGCTTTCGCTCGACGGCAGCCTCGACCACAAAGCGGCAAGCGCCGAAGTTGAGCGCATGGCGCGCGAAGTCCTCACCAATCCGGTGATCGAAGAGTTCCACTTTTCAATCGAAGATTAGCGCGGAGCTTCGCTTTCGCTCCACTCCCGCTGCGGCGGGATTTATAGATTGCTGTTCTCTTTACACGCAGGGAGACGCTCATGTGCGGAATTGTTGGCTACGTCGGTAAGAAGCAAGTTGTTCCTGTCATCATTGATGGATTACGACGTCTTGAGTATCGCGGCTACGACTCTGCGGGAATTGCCGTTGCCGGCGGAGAAAACGGCCTGCAGATTCGACGTGCGGAAGGCAAACTGCGAAACCTGGAAGAGGTGATCCGCCATAATCCCATCGACGGCACCTACGGCATTGGCCATACCCGCTGGGCTACCCACGGGCGCCCAAGCGAAGAGAACGCGCATCCCCATCGCGATTGCAGCGGAACCATCGTCGTGGTACACAACGGCATTGTTGAAAACTATCTTGCGCTGAAGAAGCAGCTTCGCGAAGAAGGCCATACCTACAAGACCGAGACCGATACCGAAGTCATCGCGCACCTCATCGAAAAGTATTTCATTCTGGAAAATCCGGATAAGAAGATTTCGCTCGAAGAGGCTGTGCGCATAACGGTGAAGAAGCTCAGCGGCGTCTTTGCTCTCGCCGTGATCTGCAGCACCGAACCGAACAAGATCATAGCGGCGCGCAACGGCCCGCCAGCTGTGATTGGCTTGGGAAAAGACGAGTACTTTGTCGCCAGCGATGTGCCCGCGATTCTGTACCACACCCGCGACCTGTTTTTTCTCGGCGACGGCGACCTCGCCGTTCTTACTCCCCAGGGAGTGACCCTTACCGACTTTGATGGCAAACCGGTCCAGCGCGAGGTTCAGCACATCACCTGGGATCCCATCATGGCGGAAAAGGGTGGCTTCAAGCACTTCATGCTCAAGGAAATCTATGAGCAGCCACGCGCCGTCCGCGACACCGCGCTGGGACGCGTATCGTTCGACACGGGCAAGGTGTTCCTCGAACAGATGGACGTTTCCGACGAGGAGTTCCGTAACCTGCGCAAACTGAATATCGCTGCCTGTGGCACCAGTTGGCATGCCGGACTGGCAGGCAAATACATGATCGAGCGGCTGGCGCGTGTCCCGGTCGAAGTGGACTACGCCAGCGAATTCCGTTATCGCAACCCGCTGATCGAAAAAGACGAGATGACAATGGTCATCACCCAGTCCGGTGAGACCGCCGACACCATCGCTGCCCAGCGTGAGTCCAAGGCTCGCGGCGCAAAGACGATTGCCATCTGCAACGTAGTTGGAGCGATGATTGCGCGTGAAGCCGATGGGACCATCTACACACACGCAGGTCCGGAAATCGGCGTAGCTTCCACCAAGGCGTTCACCGCGCAACTGGTCGCTTTGTTTCTCTTCGCCTTGCGCCTGGCGCAGTTGCGCGGAACCATCAGCGAAGAAGAATCAATCAAGCTGACCCAGGAGCTTTCGCGACTCCCCGGACACCTCGAGACAGTACTCTCACGCGACGAGGAACTAGAGGAACTCGCACGCACCTACCAGCGAGTGCAGGACTTCCTCTTCCTCGGACGCGGCATTCACTTCCCCATCGCCCTCGAGGGAGCGCTCAAGCTCAAGGAGATTTCCTATATTCACGCGGAGGGCTACGCCGCCGGCGAAATGAAGCACGGCCCCAATGCGCTCATCGATGAGGATCTTCCGGTCGTGATCATTGCCACCCAGGACAAGAACGATCCCGGCTCTGTGTTGCGTTACGAAAAGACGATTTCCAATCTGAAGGAAGTAAAGGCCCGCTCAGGCCGTGTGATCGCCATTGCCACGGAAGGCGATGAGGACATTCGCGAAGCCGCCGACCATGTGGTCTTCATTCCCCATGCGCCGGAGTTGCTTCTTCCGATTCTTGAAATCGTTCCACTGCAACTGCTCGCCTATCACATCGCAGTGCGCCGCGGTTGCGACGTGGACCAGCCACGCAATCTCGCAAAATCGGTCACCGTCGAATAGGTACTCTGCGTGACATTGTCGCAGATCTTGCAAAACAATTGAGGACACAGTGTCTACTGTGTCCTCGATTATTTTCCTCGTTCATCAACTTAGAGCAGTTTCAACATCAGGGTCCCTACCTTATGGTTTAGGAGCAACCACTCGTTGAACCGCAGGACTGGCAGCGGTAGCAGGAGCCGTTGCGCGTCATGATCGCTCCGCACATATGGCAACTCGGAGCATCGCCCAGGTTCACATACTCGCTCAACGCATCCGAAGCATGTCCTGATTTGCTGCCTTTTGGCGTGCCTGACTCATACAGCGAAGACTGCGCGCTGGCTGCAATCGTGGGGGGCGTGACCGGAGCGGCAGCCACCGGATGAGGATGCGTGTGCGGACGCAAATCCTCGAACAGGTTCTGCTGTTCTCCGGTAAGGAAGCGCAGGTCGAGCCAGCGGAAGATGTAATCCATGATCGAGTTGGCGTAGCCGATCTCAGGATTCTGCGTCCAGCCGCTCGGTTCAAAGCGGGTATGCGCAAACTTGTTGATCAGCAGGCGCAGCGGGACTCCATGCTGTAGCGCGATGGAAACCGCGCACGCAAAGCTATCCATCAATCCGCTGACCGTCGAACCCTCCTTAGCCATGGTGATGAACAACTCCCCAGGGCGTCCGTTCGGGTACAGGCCCACGGTCAGGTAGCCTTCATGCGATCCCACCTTGAACTTGTGCGTGACTGAGAAGCGCTGGTCCGGCAGTTTGTGACGGCGTGCGCTCGGCGGACCTTCCAGATCCTCCGCCTCTTCCACAACGACGGCGGGCTTCTTCGCGTCGTCCTGCTTGGTGGTCAGCACCTGGTTCTGTTTGGAACCGTCGCGATAAATCGCAACCGCCTTGATTCCCTGCTTCCATGCTTCCAGGTAGGCGTTGGCAATATCTTCGATGGTGGCTTCGGTCGGCATGTTGATCGTCTTGCTGATCGCACCGGAGATGAACGGCTGCACTGCGGCCATCATCTTGAGGTGTCCCATGGGAAGAATGCTGCGCGAACCTTTGGCCGGCTTGAAGGCGCAGTCGAATACAGGCAGGTGCTCCGGCTTCAACCCCGGCGCGCCTTCGATGGTTCCGCTCTTGTCGATGAAGCCGACGATCGCGTCTGCCTGCTCCGCCGAGTAGCCCAGCTTGAACAGCGCCTCCGGAACCGTGTTGTTGACGATCTTCATCATGCCGCCGCCAACCAGCTTCTTGAACTTCACCAGCGCCAGATCCGGCTCCACTCCGGTGGTGTCGCAATCCATCATGAAGCCGATGGTGCCCGTCGGCGCCAGCACGGTGACCTGCGCGTTGCGGTAACCAAACTTTTCGCCATGACTGAGCGCTTCGTCCCATGCCTCCTGCGAAGCCTCCAGCAGCGACGCTGGAACGTTGGCGCGGCTGATCTTCGCCACCGAAGATCGATGCATGCGAATCACATCGAGGAACGGCTCGCGGTTGATGAAGTACCCAGGGCATGCTCCGTCGGTGTGCTCCACGCGCGCCGTCAACTCGGTCGCTGACGCCAGCGTGGGGCAAAGCTCGGCAATCCGCGAGGACTGCAGATACGCCTGTCCGCACATGATGGCCGTCAGGCAGGCAGCGTAATCGCGGCCTGCATCGGAGTCATACGGCAACCCGGTCGCCATCAGCAGCGCGCCAAGGTTGGCGTAGCCGAGGCCGAGCGGACGATAGTCGTGCGAGTTGCGTCCAATCGCCTCGGTCGGATACCCGGAGTGATCCACCAGGATCTCCTGCGCCGTAATCATGATTTCCACGGCGTGCTTGTAGGCCTCAACGTCAAAAACGCCGGTGGGGGCAAACTTCATCAGATTCAGCGAAGACAGGTTGCATGCTGAATCATCGAGGAACATGTACTCTGAGCACGGGTTCGAGGCGTTGATCCGCGCCGAGTTTTTCGAAGTGTGCCAGCGGTTGATGGTGGTGTCGTACTGCATTCCAGGATCGCCGCACTCCCAGGTCGCCTTGGCGATCTTGTTCAGCAGGTCGCGTGCCTTGAAGGTCTGTACCGGAATGCGGTCGCGCACGCTGCGCGTCGTGAACTCCTTGTCCTCCACCACCGCCTGCATGAACTCATCAGTCACGCGGATCGAGTTGTTAGCATTCTGAAAGAAGATGGAGCTGTAGGCTTCCGAATCCGGTCCGCTGGCGTCGTAGCCTGCCGCGGCGAGGGTGAACGCCTTGGCCTCTTCCTTCTGCTTGCACTCGATGAACTGCACGATATCCGGATGGTCGATGTTCAGGATCACCATCTTGGCCGCGCGTCGCGTCTTGCCGCCGGACTTGATGACCCCGGCAAAGGCGTCAAAGCCCTTCATAAAGCTCAGTGGCCCGGAAGCCTGCCCGCCGCCCGAGAGAATCTCCATGGAGCCGCGCAGCGGAGACAGGTTGGTTCCCGTGCCCGAGCCCCACTTGAACAACATGCCTTCGGTCTTCGCCAGCGTCAGGATCGAGTCCAGCGAATCATGCACGCTGTTGATGAAGCACGCTGAACACTGCGGATAAGTGTACCCGGTAACGCTGTATTCAATGCGCTTGGACTCCGGGCTCCAGTGCCAGTTCTGCGCGTCGGAGTTCGGCTCCGTGCGGTCGCAGCCCACGTTGAACCATACTGGCGAGTTGAAAGCCGCATACTGGTTCAACAACAGGTGTGCCAGTTCATCGTGAAAATTAGCGGCGTCTGCGCTGCTACGGAAGTAGCCGTCCTTGAAGCCCCAGTCGCGAATCGTCTCCGCAACACGCGAGACCAGTTGGCGCACTCCAGTTTCACGCTGCGGGGTGCCGAGCTGTCCGTGCAGATACTTGCTGGCGACAATGTTGGTCGCCGTCATCGACCAGTCCGAGGGAACCTCAACGTCCTTCTGCTCGAAGATCACGTTGCCCTTGCTGTCGATGATCGCGGCTGTGCGGCGCTCCCATGTCAGCTTGTCATAGGGAGACACGCCGGGCTGGGTGAAGTGACGCGTGAACGTCAGGCCAGGAGCCTTCCGCGTTTGCTGTTGCGTGGAGGCCGTGCGCTCGCTGGCGGCGTCGGGGGAAGACGCGGAAGCCGGGCTGGCGGCGGAGGTGGATTCGGTTACTTCGGCCATCGTGTTAACTCCTTCGTTCTGATGCTTTTCATACCGGGCGCGAACATCGTTCTGCCCCGGTTTTATGATTGCTTCCTAAAATTTGACAAACATGCTCCCCTGGCGGGCCGCCAAAACTCTGGCGACTCACCCTCATCCGCACCGGCGGTCTTGAGAGATTCCGTAAGCAGACCTGCCACCAAGTGGCCCGGCGCTTCGGAACTAGCTAAGAGAGAGAGAACTTCCGGCACACCGCCATTCACGATGGCGGGGACCTGGTTACTTTTACGTTCATCCTGACCCAAGGAACAGGCTGAAACGGCTGAAACGGATCTTTGCGATTGACCTTCAGGGTTCAAAAACTTTGAAGATCGCCGACAGCGAACAAATAGCTGGGATGCGAAACATAGCTCTTTATGTTGTGCCAGTCAAGAGCCGACCGCAATATGTTGTATTTTAATTCAATTCCTATGCCCGTAGAATCCCCTGCCGTGAATAATTCCGGGACTGCTGACCGCGTACCCAATCAGCGTTTCCGGCTAAACAACGGCGTGCAAAACACTTCCCTCTTTTCCGGTTTCAAATCGGGGGAGTAAATCGGCGAGGAGATCTCCCACACCCTGCACTTTTCGGGGTGTCGGCTGGTAGAAGCGAGACTAGAACGCCTCCCCGGTCAGGTCAATTCCCTAAAACCAGTGCATTGTGGAAAAGACGGCTACTTGTCTGAGATCAAAGCGGATAGGCTCGCAAGTGTGAATTTTTCGCACAGGAAGCAAAACCGAATTTCGACCATTCGCCTGGCCGCGCATTCCTGCGGCCAGACGATACAATCGAAGCGATGACACGAAACCAGGTTCTCAAGCCGATTGTGTGGGCCGCTTGTCTCTTCTGGCTGGGCCAGCTTGTAGTGGGAGCACTGACCGGAAGCCTCGGCGCAAATCCCGTCGAGCGCATTACGCACCGCACCGGTTCGGCCACGCTGATACTGCTGCTCACCGGTTTGGCAATCACTCCGCTGCGCCGGTGGACGGGAATGTTCTGGCTCGTCCAGTACCGCAGGTTGATTGGACTCTTCGCATTTTTCTACGCGACACTGCACCTGCTGACTTATCTCTGGCTCGACCAGAATTTCAGCATCAAGGCCATGGCTCATGACGTTGGCAAGCGACCGTTCATTTTCATGGGAACACTGGGCTGGCTGATTCTGCTGCCTCTGGCGCTGACCTCCACGCAGAAGGCAATCCGCGCGCTTGGAAAAAACTGGGCGCGCCTGCATCGCCTGGTCTACCTTGCGGCGGCTGCGGGATGCATCCATTTTTACTGGCTGGTGAAGCGCGACAAGCAGGAACCGCTGCTCTACGTCGCAGTGCTCACCGCCCTGCTGGGATGGCGCGTAGCCGTGTGGGTTGCCAAGAATCAGCAACAACAGAAGGCCGTCGGAGCCAATTAATACGCGGGCCTGCTTCGCATTCCCTCAGCGCGCCAGCACCCGCTGGCGATCTGCCGGCGAGAGCCTTTCGCAGGCGGTGCGCAGCACGAGACGCGGAGCCTGCGCGCGGATCGACATCAGCAGCGGCATGGTGCGCGCGCCGTCGTAACGGGCGGTCTCGCGCAGCAGCCAGCCGAGGCCCTTCTGCACCATGTCATCCTCGTCCTTCAGCAGCGCGTGAGTGATCTGCTGCACTTCATCCCAGAACAATCCCTGGTTGGTTCCGCGCAGCAAGGCCACGGCCGAGGCGCGCCTGCGCCAGCGATTGCGCGAGCGCGACCAGATGAAGATGCGCCGCAGCCGGCGCGGGTCGGCGACGATCATGTATCCAAGGATGTATTGCACCAGCGCGTCATGGTCAGCCCAGGTGCTTGCGCGGTCCAGCCATGCATCGAAGAGCTTGAAGTGCGCGGAAGTGAAGTCGGCCACGCATGGTTCCAGCAGCAATACGGCGAGAACTTTTTCTTCGAGCACGCTTCCGTGGTAGAGATTGTCGGCGACTCCCACGAGATAATCGAGGCCCTCATCGCCGCGAATTACGCGGGTGAAACGACGGGCCAGCTTGCGCAACTCGTTTGTGTACCAGCCGCGCGACTGAATCTCATCCTTGAAAAAGCGCTGCACTTCCTCGGTGTGCGGCGCGCTCGCCCCGTTGGTCAGGACGCGCCGCAGATGGTCCGCGATATAGGCTACGGGCTTGGACATGCGTGATATTGAAGCACAGGAACGCACCAGAAAACAGTGCTACGGGTTCAATCCGCCTTGGCGAAAGGATTGGCTTCCTGGTTAATCGTTGGAAGCGACCTCGTTACCATTTGGTACATCGTTGAGCGGGGTCGCGAACCATTTACTCCCCGGGTACTCCCCGGATCAAAATCGGTTACCTCCCTCGCCAATGGTTCCCGCATTCCACAGCACTTCTATTCGTAGAACTGCGCAATCTGCTCACGGCTCGGTTTCGGAGTCAACAGACTGACCACCACCAGCGCGAGCACGCTCACGATCAAGGCTGGGAAGATGGCATCGCGCTCCCCGACGACTTTCGGCAGATGCGTCTTCATCATGTCCCAGGCGACGGTGATGACCGTGCCGGAGAGCAGGCAGGCTACCGCGCCCTCGCGGGTGGCTCGCCGCCAGAAGAACGCGGCCATCACCACCGGAGTGATTGCCGCCGAGTAAATCGTATAGGCGTACATCGCCTTGGCCAGGACCGAGGTCAACTTGATGGCCTGGACCAGCGCCCAGATTCCCAAGCCCACCACAACGAAGCGCGAGACCAGCAGAACATTTTTCTGGCTCGCGTCCGGACGGATGAAGCGGGTGTACACGTCGTTGATCAGGTTGGTCGCGGGAGAGAAGAGGTAGTTGTTCGCCGTCGAGATTACTTTGGCGAAGACCGATCCCATCAGCAAGGCGCCCACCATCGGCGTGAGGAAGTGGCGCGCGGTGAATGGAATGATCTCGCGCGGCGCAAAGTCGGGCGCGGGCACCAGCGAGAGCGCGAAGAGTCCCGAGCCGATGACGGCCAGGGAGACGATCAGCGTCTCCAGGACGACGGTGCCGAAGACCCAGCCAACGACGGCGACGCTTGCGTCTTTCTCCGACTTGGCGGAGAAGAACTTCTGGTACATCGACTGGTTGCCGATCATGAGCAGGAAAGTAGGGAGGAAATACTCAAGGGCTCGGATGAGAGCTTCCTTGCGGTTGCGTCCGCACTGGCCCGGCGTGATTCCCCATTCGCCGAACACCGTGAAGTGAGTGGCTGGCAGCGCGTGGTGCAGCCCCGCCCATCCGCCGATGTGGCCGAAGAGAACCGGCAGGGCGATGAAGCCGATCACCGAAATCAGCATCCCGATGACCACGTCCATGTAGGCCACGGAGGCCATTCCGGCAAGGGCCGTAAAGACGATGACGAAGACGGCGATGATGACCGTGCCCTGCGTCTTGGCAATGGCCGGGAAGATTAGGTGCATGATGTCTCCGCCGGCGCGGAACTGGTAGCTGGTGATGGCCGTGTAGGCGAAGAGAATCGCAATGGTTCCCAGGATTCGCGCCGCCGTGTTGTAGCGCGCTTCCAGCAGATCGGGGATGGTGAACTGCGCGAACTTGCGGGCGCGGGGCGCGACGAAGTAAATGATCAGCAGCCCCAGCCAGCCTCCGGCCGGCTGCCAGAGCGCGGCAAAACCGTTGCGGAAGGCGTTTTCAGCGCCTGCAAAGAGCGAGCCAGCGCCGATCCACGAAGAGAGCAGCGTGAAGACCAGCACGTAAGCGGGCAGCGAGCGGCCTGCCACCAGGTAGTCAGCCTTGGTATGAACCTTGCGCATCTGCCAGATGCTGACGGTCAACAGCGCGGCCACAATCACCGTGAGGACCACGGCATAAAGATTCAACATCTGCACTCCCGGAAGTCGTGAGTTGAGTGAAGGATTATCTTACAGGGATTCCGCGGATTACAGATATCCGGCTGCGCGCGGTGCTGATTGCGCTGGTTCGGCTTCTGCTGGGGAGAGGTGGATAGTTGGCGAAAGATCGACAGGAAGAGAGAGGCAAACACGGGGGCAAAGTCAAAAGCCTGTCCTTCGGTTCCAAGCAAGCCATTGTGAGCTACATGGCGATTTATCGTTGGGTATCGCCCTCACTGTTTGAGAATAGCTTGATCCCCAACACAAAATGAAGAAATAGGGCAATGGCGCCAAGCATTGGCATTCCGGCGAAAAAAACTGTCCACAGCCGATTCAAGAGCTGCATTTGGTCCACTGCTACATACACAGCATTACCATGCGACCACAGCGCTTCCGTTTGATGTGCAGTAGGAGTTCGCGAGCCTAGGATAGTCAAAAGAAGAAACCAGCAGAATGACAGCGCTCCGGTAAGCAATCCGAGACTGAAGGCCAAAGAGTACATCGCTCGCACAGCTCTCTTCCAAGCTCCTTCGACTACCTTCCGTTCCGGCGGGCGTAAAACAGGATCGGGCTTCTTGCCCCCGGTTATGGAGTGAGCAAAGATGCCGGTGATGAAAGCCAGCGGCATGGCGACGAACAGGGAGAAGCGAAGCCAATAAAGCCAGTGTTCTTCGGTCGGGGTTACATAAACGGCCTGCCCGAACTGATCGAGTGACGCAGTTTGGGTTGGCGTAGGAGTTAGAGAGCTGATCTTGAGCAATATGCCAAAGTAGTAAACGTACACAACCACGATCATCAACGCTAGAAGAAGGGCAGCGACGAACATCCCGCTAGCTTTTCTCTTCCAAGCATCAGGCTGTTGCGCCAGATTGGACACGGATGGAGCGCTCCCATTCAAGCCGAATTGAACAAGTCTGTACGAATGACCACATCTTGCTACAAGGAAACGGCAAAGTACAGATTACAGATTACTGTCGGAAACGGGCCTTTTGTCTCACTATCCAAAACAGTAGGCGTTTGCTAAACACCCAGCGCCTTCAGAACCTGCTCGGCGGTCAGGCTGCGGACGGCGATCAGTTTGTTGCGGCCCGTTTCGCCGGAGACGATCACGATGCTCGATTTCGGCACGCGGAAGAGGTCGGATAAAAACTCAATCACTGCCTGATTCGCTTTGCCATCCACGGGAGGCGCGGTGATGGCAAGCTTCACCGCATCGCCGATGAGGCCAGCGATGGCCGTGCGGCTGGCGCGGGGCTGCACCTTCAGCGCGAACTGCGCTCCATGGGCGGTGTCGCGGACGGTGAAGGCCACGGGCTAACCCATCACGGAAAAGAAGAGTTCCACCAGGGCGAGCACTCCTGCGGCGAGCGCGGCGGGCTGGTGCAGCACGTTGCCCTGAAACTGGTAGAGAACTTTCATACAGAGCGCGGCGGTGAGGGCCGTTGCCGCCGCGGTGCTCCAGCGCAGAAAGCGGTCACTCTTGCGCTGCGAACGCACGGCGTTCATCAGTCCGATGGTGACGATGGCGACGGCGGCTCCGCCCACCCACGGTCCGCGCAGAAGGCTCAGTTTGGGAACGTAGGCGGCCAGAAAGTGCGCTCCACCGAATACGACCAGCGCCCAGGCGCACAGAGCGTCTATCCATTTCATGGTGCAGGCTCCTCGTAAGGCGCGGGATAAGTGCGTGATCCGAAGATGGCGGTGCCGACGCGCACGCAGGTGGAGCCCTCTTCGATGGCAACTTCGAAGTCATGCGACATTCCCATGGAAAGCTCCGGCAGCGCAAGGCCGCTGCGAGCCCGCAACTGGTCGCGCAGTTCGCGCAGGCGGCGGAAGCAGGCTCGCGCGCCCTCGGGATCTTCGGTGAAGGGCGGAACGGTCATGCATCCGCGAATGGTGAGACTGGCGAGGCGGGGGTGCGCGTCGAGCAGGGCGAACAGCTCGGCGGAATCGGGGGCCAGCCCGGACTTGGCGGCTTCTCCGCCGACGTTGATTTCGATGAGCACGCTGAGATGCCTCCCGAGGCGGGCGGCGGCTTCGTTCAGACGCTCGGCGAGGCGCAGGGAATCGACGCTGTCCACGGCGCGGAAGAACTCAACGGCCTTGGCGGCTTTGTTCGATTGCAGATGGCCGATGAGGTGGAACATTCCGGCCATGGAGGCGGCCACGACTTCATCGCGCTTGGCGGCAAACTCCTGCACGCGGTTTTCGCCAAAGAGCGTTTGCCCGGCGGCGATGGCCTCCAGGATGGCCGAGGCGGGATGGGTCTTTGAGACCGCCATCAGCACAACCCCGGCAGGTTCGCGTCCGGCGCGCCGCGCGGCCTGCGCAATGCGTTGGTGGATTTCAGCGAGATTGGATGCGATGGTCATGGCTCGATGAGATTGTAATGCAGGCCGCCAAATGTCTGCCGGTGTAGATACGGGAGCAGCCCTGATTGAGGAAAACTCACATTCTCGATCTTGCCTGTTTGCTTTCGCTCAGGCCTGGCCGCGCGGTCTCCGTGCAAGAATAAACAACGGACGCCTCTGAGCGGCTGAGGCAATCCCGTGCAGATTGCACCAGCCCGTTGGCGGGGCGCATCGAACTGAGAGACGCCGGACGATGAATTCGGCGGGAGTGACCTGAAGCTATGACCCGAACTTCCATGATGAAGAGTTCCATGATGCTCGCGCTGAGCGCTCTGGTGCTGTGCCTGCTGACGCTGCCCGCCGTGGCCCAGGAGGGCGAAGGCGCGCTCAGCAATGTTCCGCCCAAGGGCATCACGGTCGATGAATTGATCCAGCGCTTCGCCTCGAAGGAAAAGGAGTTCAAACTGGCGCGCGAGCAATACACATGGACGCAGAGCGTCAAGGTGCAGACCATTGAAGGCAACACAGTGGACGGCGAGTATCAGCAGGTTTTCGATGTGGTCTTTGACGACAAAGGCAAACGGAGCCAGCAGATCAAGTTCGCCCCGCAGGACACGCTCTCCCGCATCACCATGACGAGGGAGGATCTCGACGACATTGAGAAGCGCATGCCCTTCACCATGACGATCGACGATTTGCCCGCCTATAACGTCAAGTACATGGGCCAGCAGCAGGAGGACGAACTCAACTGTTATGTCTTTGAGCTGAGTCCCAAGAAGATCGACAAGGGGCAGCGGTACTTTGAAGGGCGCATCTGGGTGGACGACCACGACTTCCAGATCGTAAAGACCTACGGCAAGAACGTGCCCGACCTCGGCAGGCCCAAGAAGGGCGACGAAAATCTTTTCCCGCGCTTCACCACATGGCGAGAGCAGATCGACGGCAAGTACTGGTTCCCCACCTACACGAAGGTCGATGACAATCTGCACTTCGTCATGGGCGACGTCCATATCCGCCAGGTGGTGAAGTATGAAAACTATCGCCGCTTCGGCTCAAATACCAAGATCATCTTCGAGGGCGAGGAGGTCCAGGGTGGGGACGATAAGGGAAAGAACGACAAGAAGTAGGCGACTACCGGCGCAACAGCGGTTGCACCCAAAGGGCTAAGCCGCGCTCGACATGGAACGCTCGGCAGCGGTCTGGATAAACTTCTTCATCACGTTTGCCCACATGACCTTCTTGCGCACGGCGTTTTCCTTCACGGTGCGTCCGGCGGCAAACATGGAGAGCAGAACTTTCATCTTCATCACGCGCAGAATCTCCCGCTCTTGGGCGGTGGCTCCATAGGCGTCGAGGAAATTCTCCTGCACCTCGTCGGTGATCGCGCGATTGCAGAAGGGATACTTTTCCAGCGCTTCCACGCAGGCTAGGAAGGTCGCTGGGTCCGTGTAGCTGCTGCCGCTCTCTTCCATGCGCACAAAGTCGTTGAAGCCGATGCCGCGCTCAAGCACGACCACATTCAATGGAATGAACTCGTGGAGCACGGCTGAGTTGGTTAAGGGCTTGCGCGCATGGTTCAGAATGGCGCGTGTGCCGGAGAGAATCTTGCGGATGGATGCTTCGTCCAAGCCCTCGCCCTTGCAACTGTGGCAGAGCTTTTCCAGCTCTGCCTGCATGGCCTCTCCGTCGATCAGCTTCGGAGGTTGCGCGGTCATTCGCTGGAAGGAGCGCAGCCATTTGCCGCTGGCGGTGGCCGCGTTCTGCAGCAGGCCCATTTCCGCATATCCCGGCAGCAACGCGGCTTTCATGATGATCGATTGCAAGGGAATGCCCACGAGTTTTTCGCTGACCACCGATCCGAGCGCGCTGAAGTCTCCCACTGGCCGCGGAATGCCGGCCAGTTTCTTTCCGCTGGCAATGCTCCACATGGAGCGCAGATGCGCCGTTTCGGCCGCTGCCAAGTGGCGCACGCCTGCCTGCCCGCACTTGCTGGCGCGGAAAACTTTTGCCGCCAGCCGCTCGCTTCCATTTGCGAAATCAGCCACGAGATCGTACATGTAGTGGTCCGTCTTGGGGGTGTGGGCGACAACGCGAACCGCGCGCGGCGCGCCGCACTCCGGGAACAACTCCGCACCCCGGCTGCGAAGCTCCCCTGTAATCTGATCGATCACGTTCTCAGGCATTCGAACTCCCAGGCGCGGCATACCCCAGCGAAATCGGGGCCAACTCAGACCAGTACTGTTGAGTTAGATGCGAAAGGCCGCGCCGAGCGGGGTACTAAGGTTCGATTGAGCAAAAGAGAACACAACACGGAAGGAGTTGCAGCGTCGAAGCCGCATAAAACGTGGCTCCGGGAGTGACGAATTTCCGACGCTGCCCGGAGCCTGCGGTGAAGCGGGTTAATAGAAGAGGTACTTGCGCCACTTGGCGTCGCTGCGTCCCATCATCCGCATCAGGTGCCGGCTGGTGTGGAGCGAGAAGGGACGGGGCTCTTTCACCGGACGCATGCCGCACTCATGCGGCAGCGCATTTCCCTTCTTGCGATTGCACTCGTGGCAACAGGCGACGAGGTTTTCCCACGTTGAAAGGCCGCCACGCGAGCGCGGCAGCACATGGTCGAGCGTCAGTTCATTGGCCTGCAGAATCACTCCGCAGTATTGGCAGGTGTTGCGGTCGCGCAGCAGGATGTTCTTGCGCGACAGTGCCCGCGTCTGGTGCGGGATGCGCCGGTACTCCAGCAGCCGGATCACCGATGGAACGCGAATCGCCACCCGCGATGAGTGCATAAAATGACCGTTGATTTCCTCGGTGGCCGCCACGCCCTTCAACACCAGGACAATGGCCCGCCGGGCCGCGCAGATATTAATCGGTTCGTAGGAAGCGTTTAGAACAAGTACGGGAGCGTGCATGGCCGAGTAGCCTCGCTCGGAGTGGTCGTTATGCAATCGGAATGCTCTGTGACTCTCCATTGGCGTAATCCTCAGAGTGGACGGGCGCGCATGGCGTGCCTGCCAACTCGCTGCTCTCCGTTGATCGGTGAGATGCCGCGGCGCTGGAGGAGGCTTCCCTGCACCGTGCTCGACGATAGTGAATGAGGCAATAAAGACGGCAACTTATCAGACGATGAAAAGCTTTCAACCTCGAGCGCGCCTCTGTGAGGCGCTTCAAAGGACTCGAGCGCGATGCGGCTCAGGGCACGGGCTGGAGTTGCAACCCACACTCGCGCCGCTCCCGCCAATCGCAGTTCGCGCGCGCACTCGGCGGCGGTTGCGCCGGTGGTGAGAACGTCGTCCACGAGCAGAATCTCGCGGCCCTTCACAAGTTCGCGCGATGCTACTTTGAAGGCTCCGCGAATCTGTTGCCGCCGCTCCTCGGCGGTCAGCGCCACCTGCGATTCGGCAAAGCGGACTCTCAGCAGGGCGGTGACCTCCAGCGTGAGCTTCCGCCCAATCGCCTCTTCGATTCCGCGCTGCGCGGAGCGCGCAATCAACTCTGCCTGATTGAAGCCGCGGGAGCGCATTCGTAATTTGTGGACCGGGACGGGAATCATCAGCAACTCGGCAACGTCGATATCGCCCTCAAGTTGCAGGCAGGCCTCGGCTGTGTAGCGCCCGAGGAGATTGGCCGCCGCGCGCACCCGCTCATATTTCAGCAGATGGATCAGCCGCCGCAGCGCCCCGTCGTAGGCTCCAAAATGAACCGCCCGTTCAAATGCCGGAGCCTCGCTCGAACACTCCGGGCAGCAGGCGTCGCCAAATGCGGCGTCAGCCCGGCCAAGCAGATCTCCGCAGACATTGCAGCGGGCCAGCAGGATGGGTTGAATGGATTCTATGCAGGAGGAGCAAACCGGAAGTCGTGAAACCGAGAAGAGAGAGGTCTGGCAGAATCGGCAATCGGAGGGAAATAAGGCCGCAAGGAGGCTTTTTACCGCAGCCCCAAATATTTGGGGAGCCTGCGGTCTTCCTTTCGGTATGCTGTCCCAGCTACTGCTGAAGACTGGCCTCCTTTGGAAACGCCAGGGACCACAGACAGTTTACGAACGGGACTCATTCCCACTCTCGCCTGCAGCTTTGACGAAGACAGTATATACCAACTTAATCGTTCCTCGGGATCATTCGCCTGACGCGCTTTGCGGATAAAGTAGGGGGCGCTCCATAGGAAGATGAACCCGGCGATGCGGCCGAGTTTGAGCGTATTGGCGGGGGAATCCATGGGGCCGGGTGACGGAAGTGCCTCTGGGGCGGCACGGTAGATTTGAGCGGTGCTGGGATTCCTCGCTGCGTTCGGAATAACACCTTAAGGGCAAGAGCAAGAGCAAGAACGAGAGCAAGAACAAGAACAACGGCAAGAGCAAGAACAAAAGCAAAAGCCCCACTTCTGCCAAAGGAAGGCAGAAATGGGGCACCAGGCGCTTTGCGGATACAGTAGGGATCGGAGTTACCCAGACGGGATAAGTTCGCCGTAAACTCAGCCCCGCCCACCGCGTCCAATGGTGTGAGCGGCGATGGAAGAGACCTTGACAGTACAGGCGATGAGCCAATCGGGATGGAGCGCTGCGGAATTCGATGACGTTGTGCGCGAGCATCAGGCGAGGATTTATCGCGTCCTGTGGTGTGAGCTGCGCGACGACGAAGCTGCCGCCACCCTGACTCAGGATTGTTTTCTCAAGGCTTACCGCGGCCGCGCCGAGTTTCGTGGCGACTCCAGCGTGCATACATGGCTGGTGCGGATCGCCATCAACCTTGCCCGCGACTACCAGCGCAACCGCCGCCAGGGTTTCTGGCGAAGGATGCTGGGAGGCAGCGCCAAGGAAGCGGAGCTGGCCACGGAGATGGCCGAGGACGGAACGCCTCTGGCGGACCGCGCCCTGATCGCCCGCGAGCAGTTGCAGCGAACCATGGCCGCGGTGAAGACGCTTTCTACGCAGCAGCAGACCGCCTTCCACCTGCGCTATCTCGAAGAGCTTCCGCTCGAAGAGATCGCCCAGGCGATGGGAGTCGAGGTAGGAACCGTGAAGTCGCATCTGTCGCGCGCGGTCAACGCACTACGGCAGCAAAGGAACGAACCATGAGTCATCTGACGGACGAACAACTCGAGGGATGGCTGGCCGGAGACAGTTCCTCTGAGGAAACCCGTGCTCACCTCCAGAGCTGCGCGCGCTGCCACAGCGAGGCGGTCGCCCTGCGCGACGGAATCTCGCGCTACAACCTGGCGCTGCGCCAGCAGGCGGCCCGCGCCCAGAGCTCAAATCTGGCGGGAAATTTCGCTCCCAAGAAAGCGCTCGCCATGCATCGTCTGCGCTGGGCGGGCGCGGGAGCACTTGCCCTATTACTGACCGCGCAAACCGCCTGGATGCTGAAACCGCACGCCGCTCCCGTCGCGCTTCCGCCCATTGCAAGCGCCCCTGCGAACGCGCAGGCCGCCTCCGTGATGAGCGATGACGAATTACTGGAAGCCGTCAACAACGATCTCAGCCGTGACGTGCCGCGGGCACTCGCACCAGTGAGCGCCATTACCGTGGCGCGCAACAAAATTGCCGCTGCATCCGCAATTGCAGCCAGAAAAGCTTCAATCAAATAAGGAGAAGTAAATGATTCGCAGAGTTTTCATCGCAAGCCTTCTGTTGTGCGCCGTAGCCCTGGCGCAACCGCCCCAGGGTGCTCAGGGAAATCACCAAGGCCAGGGATTCGGCGGTCCGCATGGCAAGTTCGAGCAGGACCACGGCCAACCCGGCGGCCCGATGCATGGAATTCTACCCCCCGGCCGCTGGTGGAAAAACGCCGAAGTGGTCAAGGCCATCGGACTCAATGACGGACAGGTTCAGAAGATCGAGACTGTCTTTCTGGAAAGCCGCATGAAGCTCGTCGATATCCACGCCAGCCTACAAAAGGAAGAACTCAAGCTGGAACCCCTGCTGGAAGCCGACAGTCCCGACGAGAGCGCGGTGCTTTCCGCCATTGACCACATTACCGCCGCGCGGGCCAACCTTGAGAAAGCCAACGCACAGATGGCCTTCGCCATCCGCCGCGTCCTGACGCCCGAGCAGTGGAAGAAGCTCCGCACCCTGCACCAGCACCACGACCGCTTCCCGCCTCCGGGCCCGGCGTTCGACGGAAAGCATGGGGATTTCCAGCATCACGGCCATCCTGGGGCTCCGCCCGAACCGGGTGCGCCTCCGGCTCCGGAAAACGCTCCTGAGCCCAGCAAGTAGATTTCATAACCTCGATTCGCGACACTCCCTCCCCACGTTGGCCCCTGGCTAACGTGGGATTTTTATGCTTTGCCTCGCGGCCATTCCGAAGCGAGCCGTATCCGTTCTTCCGTCCTCCTACTTCTGCTTGCCACCCCTGCACGGCCGTGCATATACTAGCCGGTTTGCATGCGGCACGGGGAGAGGTGGGAAAGTTCTGTTTCCATCGTCGTCCAGCCAAGAACCGTAGCCGCAGCCGGAAGGAAATCGCATGTCAACCGCTATTGATCCCCATATGGAAACCAATCCCTGGGAGGCACAGGCAGCCCGCTTTGAGCTGGCCGCCCGCAAGCTCAACCTCGACCCCAGTCTCTGGAAGATTCTCAGCCAGCCCGCCCGCGAGATCACCGTACATATTCCGGTCCAGATGGATGATGGCCGCATTGAACTCTTCACCGGCTACCGGGTGCAGCACTCGATGGCTCGCGGCCCGGCCAAGGGAGGCATCCGCTACGCCCCGGAGGTCAATCTCGACGAAGTCCGCGCCCTGGCCGCCTGGATGACCTGGAAGTGCGCGGTTGTGGACATTCCCTTTGGCGGGGCCAAGGGCGGAATCATCTGCGATCCCAAAACGATGTCGCGCGGCGAACTTGAGCGCATGACCCGCCGCTTTACTGCCGAGTTGATCGAGGTGATTGGTCCGGAAAAAGACGTGCCCGCCCCGGACGTCAACACGAACGAGCAGACCATGGCCTGGATGATGGACACCTATTCCATGCACATGCGCCAGACGGTCACGGCCGTCGTTACGGGCAAGCCTATCGAGATCGGCGGCTCACGCGGACGCCGCGAAGCCACCGGACGCGGCGTGATGCTGGTCACCAGCCTGGCGGTCAAGAAACTCGGCATGGCGCCATGGGACACCCGCGTCGTCGTTCAGGGCTTCGGCAACGTCGGCTCGTACGCGGCGCTCCTGCTCCACGAGCAGGGATTCAAGGTCACAGGACTCGCCGAGTGGAATTGCGGACTACACAACTCGAATGGCATCGACATCAAGAAGCTCTTCGAGTACAAGGCCGCCAACGGAACCATCCAGGGATTCCCCGAAGCCGAGGCTGCCGACCCGCACGAACTCATGATCTCCGACTGCGAGGTGCTGATTCCCGCCGCCACGGAAAACGTGATCACCACGCTCAACGCTGCCAAGATCAAGGCCCGCATCATTGCCGAAGGAGCGAATGGGCCCACGACGGCTGCCGCCGACGACATTCTCCAGGACAAGGGCGTCTTCATCATTCCAGACATTCTTGCCAACGCCGGGGGCGTCACCACCTCTTACTTCGAGTGGGTGCAGGACCGGCAGGGATATTTCTGGAAGGAGGCGCGCGTCAACGAGGAGTTGGAGGTCATCATGACCGACTCCTTCAACGCCGTGCTCCGCTATGCTGAATCGCACGGGGTCAACAATCGCATCGCCGCGTATATGCTGGCCATCGACCGGGTGGCGTCGACGATCCGGACGCGCGGGATTTACGCATAGCGAACGGGCTGCCCACAACCGTCCTGCAACTCTGGACCGCCGTGGGGACGTGTGCTAGCATTCCGCGCCACGGAGGAATCGTGATGCGGAAAGCAATCCTATTGATGGTGGTTTGCGCGCTGGTGTTCTTGCCAGGAATTTCTTCGGCAGGGGAACGCTTCGACGGCAATTGGCACACGAAGCTCACCTGCCCTCCGAAAGGAAATACCGAGGGCTACACCTGGCAGTTTGAAAGCGTCATTCAGAACAGCAATTTTCGCGGAGAGCACGGCACCGCGGGGGAACCCGGCTACCTGCTGATCGAAGGCAGGATCGCCCAGGACGGTCACGCCAAACTCTCTGCCAATGGCATTGTGGCCTCAAGAAAATATGCCCGCGGTGTCTTCGCCCACAAGGGGGGAGAATATAGCTACGACATCAAGGCCCAATTCGGAGAGACAGAGGGCACAGGCACCAAGAGCGAAGGCCTCGGCATTGTAGGCCGTGAATGCACGTTTGAGTTCGTGAAGAAGCAGGCTACGAGCCAGGCGGGCGAACGCTAGCGTTCAGCGGGTCATCGATTCGATCTCCAGAGAACTCGGGAGAACTGTTTACGAGGGCGACCGCTAGGGTAAAGTGTGGGCTCGGAGCAGAACGGAAACTGCGGCACAACCCTTCTACCTGATTCCCACCACCGCCAGCATCCTCCCCGTCACCTGCTCTTTGCGATAGGAGAAGAACAGGTCGGTGCGGCAGGCTGTACACAGATTCATCAACTGAACGTTCTCTGGCGGAACTCCTGCGTCGAGCAGTTGGCACCAGTTCGCCTTGACGAGATCCAGATGGCGGGACATTGCGGGTTCGCCGTGGCCCGGAGCACGCTGATTGAGGAAAAGCATCGGATACTTGGTCTTGAGGCTCCAGCTATCGAAGACGTCCTCAAACAGTTCCTTGGAGTAGGCGAACTGCGAGTCGAACTCGCTCTCCACCTCTTCGCCAATCTCGTAGCAGCAGCCGCCGATGCCGGGTCCGATGACGGCCAGCAGGTCTTCCGGGGCGCAGCCAAAGTGGCGACGCATCTCGCCGATGCCCTTCTCCACGATGCGCTGCACGGTGCCGCGCCATCCGGCGTGGAAGACGCCTACGGCTTTCTTCCGGCGGTCGGCCACGATCACCGGAAAGCAGTCGGCGACCTTTACGCCCAGCAGCACGCCCGGGGTATTGGTGATCAATCCGTCGCCGGCGGTCTCCAGCGTTTTGCCTTTGCGGAGCCGCGCCCACTCCGGTCCGCGCGCGCCATATACACGGTGAATCGCCGCCGAGTGTACCTGGTTCAGCAGCACCAGCGGCCACGCGCTACCGTCCCCGTTGCGGGCCTTCAGCTTACGCAGAAGGCGCTCGCGGTTGCGCTCCACGTTTTTTGATGAGTCTTCCGCCGTGAATCCAAGATTGAGTTGCTGGCCGCCGTACTCACGGGTCACTCCGCCCTGCCGGGTGCTGAAGCCGTGGAGCAGCCATGGAATTTCCGCCAGCTTTTCAGATGTAAGAATTCTGACGCCGGGAGTTTTCAGCGGCCGCGGGCTTGCCTCTTCGCGGTCGCGCAGGGCGCGCTGGATTTTCAGTGTTGAGGCTTTCTTCGGGCCTTTAGAGGGTGTTTTCTTCTGCATACTCACGTTTTCGATTGTAGCGGATAGCGGCATTGCGCTCTATCCACCGCTTTGTCATCCCGCCCAGCAGATTTGCAATGCCAAGATTTAGATTTTGCGGTAACCTAGCGGGGCCAAATTGAAGATTCAGCAGGGCCGCCCGTTGCGGGCTTTCTCACGGCAGGGTAGAGTTTCAGACCTATGTATGAAGATTTCAGCACTGTCGAGCGTTGGACCGGAACCACGGTCCGCTGTGTCTATCAATGCATCATCATGGCGATTGCAACCCGTCACGCCGATGCGGTGGATGTGAAGTTTCTCGTCAACGGGCGTTCCGTCTGGATCGCTCTCGCTCATCCCGCGTGGCTTGAGCACCAGAAACAGACGGGACACGTCATCACCGATCCCCTGGCGGTAGAAATTGCAGGGCATTACCTGCGCAGCATTTTGGAGAACGGCGAAGAGAGCGGACGTGATCTCTACACGCTTTCCGTGGCCGAAACGCTTGAGCATCTGGACGCCGTCCTCAAGGAAGCGGGCGTCGCCGCCGGTTAGTTTTTGCAGGGTGGTCTTCGCTGACGCCTGTTTGGCGGTGCAGCCATCCAGCAGGAATTCTTACCGGCCAGAGCTTGGGATTTTTTGTATCTTAATCCACGAACAGGAACCGTCGGCAGATTCTCTCGCACGACGTGCCAGGCAAGGAGTTTATGAGCAACCAGCTAATGAGCAATACTAAACATGCCGCACCCCTAAGCGAGAACAAGAACCTGCTGAAGTGGGTTGAGAAAATTGCGACGTTGACAAAGCCAGCCGCCATCCACTGGGTTGACGGGTCGAAGGAAGAATACGACCAGCTCTGCGCCGAACTTGTGGAAAACGGGACGTTCATCAAATTGAACGAGAAGCTTTGGCCCGGCTGTTATTACGCCACGTCCGATGCCAGCGACGTTGCCCGCGTCGAAGACCGCACCTACATCTGCTCTCAATCCAAGGAAAACGCCGGACCGACCAACAACTGGGAAGATCCGTTCTCCATGCGCAAGAAGCTGAAGGGGCTCTACGATGGTTGCATGAAGGGCCGCACCATGTATGTGCTGCCGTTCAGCATGGGACCGGTCGGATCGCCCATGTCGCAGCTCGGCGTGGAACTGACGGACTCGCCGTACGTCGTGGTCAACATGCGGATCATGACCCGCATCGGCATCCCCGTGTTCAAGGAGATAGATAAGGACGAGAAGCGCGTGGTGCCATGCGTCCACAGCGTAGGCAAGCCCCTTGCCGCCGGTGAAAAGGACGTTCCCTGGCCCTGTAACAAGGAAAAGTACATCGTCCACTTCCCGGAGGCCCGCGAGATCTGGTCCTTCGGTTCCGGTTACGGCGGCAACGCGCTGCTGGGCAAGAAGTGCTTCGCTCTGCGCATCGCTTCCACCATGGCGCGCGACGAAGGCTGGATGGCCGAGCACATGCTGATTCTGGGCGCGGAGAGTCCGGAAGGCGAAAAGACTTACGTGGCTGCTGCGTTCCCCAGCGCCTGCGGCAAGACGAACTTCGCCATGCTGATCCCTCCCGATGGACTGAAAGACTGGAAGGTCACCACGGTTGGCGACGACATTGCCTGGATCAAGCCGGACGCCAATGGGCGGCTTCGCGCCATCAATCCGGAAGCCGGATTCTTCGGTGTTGCGCCGGGAACGTCGGTCAAGACCAATCCGAACGCGATGGCGGCGCTCGCCAAGAACTCGATCTTCACCAACGTTGCGCTCACTCCCGAGGGCGGCGTGTGGTGGGAAGGCATGACCGACGAACCTCCCGCGGAGTGTACGGATTGGAAGGGCAAGCGCTGGACTCCGCAGATTGCCAAGGAAACCGGAGCCGTCGCGGCGCATCCGAATGCCCGATTTACGGCACCGGCGTCGCAATGCCCAACCATCGATCCTGACTGGGAAAATCCCAACGGAGTGCCGATCAGCGCTTTCATCTTTGGCGGACGCCGTCCGACGACGATGCCCCTGGTTTACCAGGCGTTCAACTGGAGCGCGGGCGTTTACACCGGGGCCACGATGGGTTCTGAGATGACGGCTGCCGCCGCCGGAACCATCGGCAAGGTTCGCCGCGATCCCATGGCGATGCTGCCCTTCTGC
>Ga0182030_10002967_pt1 | contig 36157 bp, 34 predicted proteins | sample 812S3MmetaG_FD_121299 | JGI IMG/M metagenome (GOLD analysis project Ga0182030, IMG submission 121299) | Permafrost microbial communities from Stordalen Mire, Sweden - 812S3M metaG (Illumina Assembly) | ecosystem: Environmental > Terrestrial > Soil > Wetlands > Permafrost | place: Sweden...
CGAGTGGGCAATGATCTGCACCGCCCACAACCTCCTGAAGCTGTTCACCCTCGCAAAGGCAGCCTGAGCCGGCTACCCTGTAACAAAATGCCCGTCGCATTGCCTATCTGGACGGGCTCCTAGCCGCGGGTAGCCCCTGTGGATCGGCTATCCCGCCGTCATATCGCACGCGCCGCCCGCAGCTTTTCGATCGCATCGGAATCATAGCCCAGCGAGCGCAGGATCTCGTCGGTGTGTTCGCCAGGTTCGGGCGTTGCGGTTCGGATGGCGCGATCGAAGCCCGTGATCTCGCAGGGCTGCGCGATCAGATCGATTTCGCCAAGACGCGGATGCTCGACGGATCGCTTGATCCTCAATTGTTCGACCTGCGGATCGGCGAAAACTTCCTTGATGTCGTAGACCGGGCCGCAGGGAATGCCCTCGGTGACCATGATCTCGAACCATTCGCGGCTGGTTTTCGCGCGCAAGGCGTCGGCGATGAGGTCATTGAGCGCTTGCTTGTTGCGGCCGCGCAGTGGGGTCGAGGCAAAGCGCGGATCGGCGGCCATGTCCCCGCGTTCGATCAGCCTGCAGAACTTCTGGAAATTCGTGTTACTGGTCGCGGCGAGATTGAGGAATCCGTCGGCGGTCGGATAGAGCCCCATCGGCGTGACCGTGGGATGAAAATTGCCCTGTTGCGTCGGTAGTTGTCCGTCCATGGTCCAGCGCGCCGCCTGGAAGTCGAGCAGGGCGATGCCGGATTCGATCAGGGAGGTCTGCACCCAGCGGCCTTGCCCGCTCACGTCGCGGTCGAGCAGGGCGATCAGGATGCCCTGCGCCAGGAACGCACCCGCCATGACGTCGGTCACGGCGACACCGACCCGGACCGGACCCTGGCCGGGGATGCCCGTCACCGACATGATCCCGCTCATGCCCTGCGCCACCTGATCGATCGATGGCCGCTCGGCATAGGGGCCGTATTGGCCGAAGCCGGAAATGCTGCCGTAGATGAGGCGCGGGTTGCGCTTCCTCACCTGCTCGAAATCGACCCCGAGCCGTCTGGTGACGCCGGGCCGCATGTTCTCGACGATGACGTCGGCCTGCTCGGCAAGGCGCATCAGGACTTCGCGGCCCTCGTCGGTTTTCAGGTTCAGCGCGATGGCGCGCTTGTTGCGGTGCAGGTTCTGGAAATCCGAGCCGTCGCGGTTGCCCAGTATTTCGCTCGACTCGACATCGCCCGGAGGCGGCTCGACCCTGATCACCTCGGCGCCCCAGTCCGCCAATGTTCGCACGCAGGACGGTCCGGCACGCGCCAGCGTCAGGTCGATCACCTTGAACCGCGACAGCGGCAACCGGGCTGATTGGGCTTGCGCGCCGGCCTCGGCAGACGGCTCGACGGGCTTGTGCATGGTGATCGTCCTGAATCGCGATGAAGGATTGATTTCGCCAGACCCTTTGGCCGACGGTGAACGCTGAGAGGCGGTAACACCACGCGACAGCCTAGCATCGCCGCTGCCCGGCCGGAAGGCGTCGTCCCGAAAGGCCGTGCTGCGCCCGGTTCAGGAGGTGACGAAGGGGCCGAAATCGGCACGGACGAAGGCCGCGCGCGCCTGCATCCTGTTCCACCATTCGTGAGCCCGGGGATGCCGGTCCGCGGTCATCTCATCCGGAGCTATTTCCTCGTCGATCCGCTTGACGAACGGCGCCGCCGCGATGTCGGCGATCGAATAGGCGTGGCCGACCAGCCATCCCCGGGGCGTCAGCGCGTCTTCCATCCTGTCCAAAAGCCCGACCAGCTTGGCGCGCGCGGCGTCGCGTTCGTCCTCGGTGTAGGGCTTGCGTGCCACCCGCAGCCACGCCTCCTGGCGTTCCCTGCTCGGGATGTTCTTGAGTTTTTCCGCGAGTTCCTGGTCCGACCATTGCGAGGCGGTTTTCTGCAGATGATGCCGCCAGTTGAAGATGATGAGGTTCTGGATCAGGCCGTCGATGTGCCTGATCCAGTTGCGCATCAGGGCGCGTTGATAGGGCGTATCCGGGCGCAGCGGCGGGTCGGGGAAGGTCTCGTCGAGATATTCGCAGATCGTGCCGCTCTCGTGCAGCGGCCGGCCGTCGTGAATCAGCGTCGGGATCACGCCGAGCGGATTGATCGCCAGATATTCCGGCGAATGGTGCTCCATCCTGGCCATGTCGACGACATGGCCCTGATAGGCGAGGCCCTTCTCCTCGAGGCAGAGCCGCACCCGGCGCGAAGCGCTCGAACGCCGGCCGTGGTGCAGGATCATCATGTGTTTCAGCGCCGCGATCTGTTCGAAATGGTCCCAGGTCGCAGCAAGTGTAAATCCGAACCACCGGGGTGTCGACAAAGCCGCTGACGCCCGGAGGGCGGTCTGACCTTCACCGGCGATATCCTTTAGAATAGATATCTGAGATATCATTTATTGACATTTTAACATGATTAATTAGGATGCAGCACTGATCGGCGGATAAGCCGGGGACCCCAAAGCGAGGCGGATCGATGATCACAGCGGCTCAATTGCGGGCTGCCAGGGTGCTTCTCGGCATCGATCAGCGCCGGCTTGCGGAACTGTCCGGGCTTTCCGTGCCGACCATCCAGCGCATGGAGGCGAGTGAAACGATGGTGCGGGGCAACGTCGATTCACTGGTCAAGCTGATCGCCGCATTCGACCTCGCCGGAATCGAGATGATCGACGAAGGCGCCGTCAGCCACTCGCGGGGCCGCGGGGTGCGGCTGAGAATCAAGCCGGGTTTGGCCAAGGCCGTTCCGGGCGCTCGATCGGACAACAAGGCATCGAGCCGAACCAGGGCGCGGACATGAGTTCTGCCATCGTTTTGCAAATCTCCTGCGTCGCAGCGTTGTTGGCAATTGCCGTGCTCGCGATCGCGCTGGGCCGATCGAAGAGGGCGACCGCCGTCGTCTACGGCGCGACCCTGGCGATCTCCGCGGTCGCCTTGTTCGGCTCCATGAGCTGGCTGGTCGATGGCGCGGCGAAGGCCTCGATCCTGAGCTTGCCGATCGGATTGCCCTGGCTTGGCGCCCATTTCCGGCTCGATGCGCTGGCTGCGTTTTTCCTGGTTGTGGTCAATCTGGGAGGAGCGGCAGCAAGTCTTTACGGCCTCGGCTACGGCCGGCACGAGCAGGCTCCGCAGCGCGTGCTTGCCTTCTTCCCGGCCTTTCTCGCCGGCATGAATCTCGTAGTGCTGGCGGACGACGCATTTTCCTATCTGCTGTGCTGGGAATTCATGTCGCTGGCTTCCTGGGCCCTGGTCATGGCGCATCACCGTGAAGCCGGCAATGCGAGGGCAGGGTACGTCTATCTGGTGATGGCAAGCTTCGGTACGCTGGCGTTGCTGCTGGCCTTCGGCCTGTTGGCGGGACCGGCGGGAGATTACGGATTTGCCGCCATACGCGCCGCCCAACATACACCCTATGCGGCGACGCTGGTGCTGATCCTGATGTTGCTCGGAGCCGGTTCAAAGGCCGGCCTGGTGCCGCTGCATGTCTGGCTGCCGCTCGCGCATCCGGCCGCTCCCAGCCACGTCTCGGCGCTGATGAGCGGCGTCATGACCAAGGTTGCGATCTATGGCTTCATCCGCGTCGTGTTCGATCTGCTGGGTCAGCCGACCTGGTCGGCAAGCGTGATCGTGCTTTTCCTTGGCGGCGTCACCGCCGTCATGGGAATTCTCTACGCCATGATGGAAAAGGACCTCAAGCGCCTGCTCGCCTACAGCACGATTGAAAACATCGGCATCATCTTCGTCGGTCTCGGGCTTGCGCTGGCGTTCCAGGCCAACGGCCAGAAACTCGCGGCGGCGCTGGCCTTCACGGCGGCGCTGTTCCACGTCCTCAACCATTCGTTCTTCAAAAGCCTGCTGTTCTTCGGAGCCGGAGCCGTGCTGACGGCGACCGGCGAGCGGGACATGGACAGGCTTGGCGGACTCATTCACCGCATGCCGTTCACCAGTTTTGCCTTTCTGATCGGCTGCGTCGCGATCTCGGCGCTTCCGCCCTTCAACGGCTTCGTCTCGGAATGGCTGATGTTCCAGGCCGTGCTGCAAAGCCCGGAGTTGCCGCAATGGGGCGTGAAAATAATGGTGCCCGCGGTCGGAGCCATGCTGGCGCTGGCCGCGGCGCTGGCGGCGGCGTGTTTCGTCAAGGCGTTCGGCGTGACTTTCCTGGGGCGCCCGCGCGGCGCGGCGGCCGAGACCGCCCACGAAGTCGACCGCTGCTCGCTTGCGGCGATGTTCATCCTCGCCGCCCTCTGCCTGCTGGCAGGAATCCTGCCCGGGCTGGTGATCGATGCGCTGTCGCCGATCACGCTTGAGATCCTCGGCGGCCGCATGCCGATACAGGCCCATGAGCCATGGCTTTCGATCGCGCCGATCGCGGAGAGCCGCAGTTCCTACAACGGATTGCTGGTGATGGTCTTCATCACGGTATCGGCGTCGTCGGCGGTCTTTTTCATTCACCGCTTCGCCTCGCGTGCGCTGCGACGGGCGCCGGCCTGGGGCTGCGGCTTTTCCGACCCCACCCCCGCCGCCCAGTATTCCGCTGTCAGCTTCGCGCAGCCGATCCGTCGCGTCTTCGGCACGCTCGCATTCCACGCCCGCGACCACGTCGAGATGCCGGCCCCCGGAGATACCAGGCCGGCACGGCTTCGGATCGAACTGCATGATCTGATCTGGGAGGGGTTGTACCAGCCGCTGGCAGTTGCGGTTGGATTCCTTGCCGATCGACTCAATCGCCTGCAGTTCCTGACCATCCGGCAATATCTCAGCCTGGTTTTTGGAACCCTCGTCACGCTGCTGCTGGTGTTGGCGATATGGTCGTGATTTCCGACATCCTGGTGCAAGGCGTCCAGATGGCGCTGGTGCTGCTGCTCGCGCCGCTGCTGACCGGCTTCGTGCGCAAGGTCAAGGCGCGGCTGACCCGTCGCCAGGGCGCTTCGGTCTTGCAGCCGTACAGGGACCTGTTGCGGCTGCTGCGCAAGGAAGTGGTGCTGGCCGACAACGCGTCGTGGCTGTTCCGGGTGACGCCCTATGTGACCTTCGCCGCGATCTGGGTTGCCGCCGCCCTGGTGCCGACTTTTGCAACGGGCCTGCTGTTCAACTGGACGGCGGATCTGATTGCCATCGTTGCCCTCTTGGGAACCGCGCGCTTCTTCCTGGCGCTCGCAGGGATGGACATCGGCACCAGTTTTGGCGGCATCGGCTCCAGCCGCGAAGTCATGATCGCGGCGCTGGCGGAGCCGGCGATGCTGCTGATCGTGTTTTGCATGGCGCTGGTAGCCGGCTCGACCGAGCTTTCCACGGTCGCGAACTTCATGGCCTCGTCCTATGTCGGCTTGCGGGTATCGCTGGGAATGGCGGTGATCGCGCTGATCATGGTGGCGCTCGCGGAAAACGGGCGAATCCCGGTCGACAATCCGGCCACCCATCTCGAACTCACCATGGTGCATGAGGCGATGGTTCTCGAATATTCGGGGCGCCACCTCGCGATGATCGAGTTCGGCGCCTTTCTCAAGCTGCTGCTCTATATCTCGCTGATCGCCTGCGTGTTTCTGCCTTGGAAGATCGCGGTGTCCGGGACCGGCCCGCTGGCTTACGCCGTCGGCGCCGGCGCCTATGTCGTCAAGTTGGCGATGGCCGGATTCTTCCTCGCGCTGTTCGAGACCGCCACCGCGAAGATGCGGGTGTTTCGCATTCCGCAGTTTCTCGGCGCGGCGCTGATGCTGGGCCTGCTCGGTACGCTGCTGCTGTTCGTGTCGAGGAGCTTCTGATGCAGATGCACAGCCTGTCCTTCGACGTCTCCCATACGCTGGCCGGCGGGCTGGTCCTGATCAGCTTCATGATGCTTTACCAGGACCGCCTATATTCGCTGCTCAACGTTTTTGCGCTGCACGCTTTGGTGCTCGCGCTTTCCGTCGCCTGGCAGGCCTTGATCCAGAATGCGCCTCATCTCTACGTCACCGCGGCCATCGCCCTGGTGTTCAAGGCGATTGTCATTCCGGTGGCGCTGCACCGCATTGTCAAACAGCTTGGGATTCACCGCGACATCGAGTCGGCCGTCGGCATCGGTCCGACCATGCTGGCCGGGATGGGGCTGGTCGCGCTCTCGATGGTGCTGATGCTGCGGGTCACCGCGGACGCCGACCCGCTGGCGCGCGAGGATCTGGCCTTTGCGTTGTCGGTCGTGCTGCTCGGACTTCTGGTGATGGTGACCCGCCGCAACGCGGTCAGCCAGGTGGTGGGGTTCATGTCGCTCGAGAACGGGCTGGTGCTGGCCGCGACCGGCGCCAAGGGCATGCCGCTAGTGGTCGAGATCAGCGTCGCCTTCTCGATCCTGATCGCCTTCATCGTGATCGGCATCTTCCTGTTCCGGATCCGTGAACGCTTCGATTCGGTTGATGTCTCCGCGCTCGACGATTTCCGGGGCGAGCGGCGATGAGCATGGCTTCCTTCGACCCGGTGGCGGCCGTGCTGCTGATCCCGATCGGCGCGGCGGCGTTGCTGGCGGTCCTGCCGGGCTATCGGCTGACCGCACGGTTGAACGTGGTGGCGAGCCTTTTGACATTTCTTTCGGCGATCTCGCTATTGATGATCCAGCGTCCGCAGCCGACGCCGTACGTGCTGGTCGACGATCTGAACATCGTCTTCATCGTGCTCAATACCTTCGTCGGATTCACCACCAGCATCTTCAGCGCCAGCTATATCGCCCATGAGCTCGAAACCGGCCGGTTGACACCGGCCTACCTGCGTTTCTACCACGCCATGTATCAGTTCATGATGTTCGGCATGAACCTTGCGTTCGTGTCGAACAATATCGGTTTGATGTGGGTCGCGGTGGAAATCGCTACCCTGAGCACGGTGCTGATGGTCGGCATCTATCGCACCCATGCCGCGCTGGAAGCGGCGTGGAAATATTTCATCCTGGGCAGCGTCGGCATAGCGCTGGCGTTGTTCGGCACCATCCTGGTCTACATGGCGGCGCGCCCGGTGATAGGCGAGGGCCAGGACGCCATGGTCTGGACGCTGTTGATCCAGCATGCCGCGAACTTCGATCCGGCGTTGCTCAATGTCGCCTTCATATTCCTGTTTCTCGGCTACGGGACCAAGGTCGGCCTGGCGCCGCTGCATGCGTGGCTGCCCGACGCGCACGCCGAGGGCCCCACGCCGATATCGGCGGTATTGTCGGGCCTGCTGCTGAACGTCGCGCTCTACGCGCTGCTGCGCTTCAAGATACTGCTCGCCGCCAGCCCGAACGCGATTGCTCCCGGTCCGCTGATGGTGACGATGGGGCTGGTTTCGCTGGTGTTCGCGGCGTTCATGCTCTACCGCCGGCGCGACATCAAGCGCCTGTTTGCCTATTCCTCGATCGAGCACATGGGCATCATCGTGTTCGCGTTCGGCATGGGCGGCCCGCTCGCCAATTTTGCCGGCCTTTTGCACATGGTGATGCACAGCCTGACCAAATCGGCGATTTTCTATGCCGTCGGTCACATCTCGCAGGTCAAGGGCACCCAGAACATCGTCAAGCTCCGGGGACTGACGGTGACCCACCCGGTGCTTGGCTGGGGTCTGGTGGTGGGGGTGGTGGCGATTGCCGGACTGCCTCCGCTCGGCATCTTCATGAGCGAGTTCCTGGTGGTCAGTTCGACCTTTGCCCGACAACCCCTGCTCGCGATCGTCCTCGTGTTCGGCATCCTGCTGGCTTTTGGCGCGCTGACGTTGCGGCTGACCAGCGTCGCGTTCGGCAACCCGCGCGGCAGCACGGCGCCGGTCGAGGCTTCCTACGTACCGATGTTTGCCCATCTCTCATTGGTTCTGATCGCGGGAATCTATCTGCCCGCGCCGCTCGTCGTCTGGTTCCAGCACGTGGCTCGCCTTCTTGGATAGTCGCAAGGATGAACAGCACATGCCATCTCTGATAGATCTTGCGCTGGAGGGCCGTCAGGTCCGGCACCATGCTCCGTGGCCACGATCCGCGGTCGATACGAGCGCGTGGAATGTTGCTGCCAACGAGCTGGCCCAGGGACGCTGGAGCTTGCTCGGCCTTTGGGGAGAGCCCGCGACGGTGCACATGGCGATCATGGATGAACAGACGGCGGAAATCGCCGTTCTCAGCCTGGATTGCCCCGACCACAGCTATCCTTCGATCGGCCTGCGCCACCCGCCGGCCCTTCGACTGGAACGCGCCGTCAATGATCTGTTCGGATTGGCCGCGGAAGGCGCGCCCGATCGCCGCCCCTGGCTTGATCACGACAATTGGGGCGTACGCTTCCCATTGGGAGATCGCATCGCGACGCCGTCGAAGGCGCCGCTCTATCGCTTTTTGCCGGCGCAAGGCGACGGCCTGCACCAGATCGCGGTCGGCCCGGTGCATGCCGGCATCATCGAACCCGGGCATTTCCGCTTTACCGCGAGCGGGGAGACCGTGGTCCGGCTGGAGCAACGGCTGGGATACGCCCACAAGGGTATCGAGGGGCTGATGACCGGCGCCAGTCTTGCGCGCGCCGCGGAACTGGCCGGACGGGTGTCGGGCGACAGCACGGTGGCCTATGCCTTTGCATTTTCGCGGGCGGCCGAGGCGGCGCTGGGGCTTGCGGTGCCCGCTCGCGCGGTATGGCTGCGGGCTCTGCTTGCCGAACTCGAGCGGCTTGCCAACCATCTCGGCGACATCGGAGCGATCTGCAACGATGCGTCCTTTGCGCTGATGCTCGCCCATTGCAGCGTATTGCGGGAGAGCGTGCTGCGCGCCTCCGATACGGCATTCGGCCATCGGTTGATGCGGGATATCATCGTACCCGGTGGGGTGCGCCGCGACCTCAATCCTGAAGGGCGAGAAGTCATCCAGGCGACGCTGGACAATATCCGCCTGCGCTTTCCCGTGCTGGTCGAATTATATGACAACACCGCATCGTTGCAGGATCGCACCGTCGACACCGGTGTGCTCAAACCCGCATTGGCCAGGCGATATGCCGCGGGGGGCTATATCGGCCGCGCCTCCGGTCGATCCTTCGACACGCGCCGGATCCTTGCCTATCCGCCCTACGACGAGTTGCGCTTTGAGGTTCCGGTGCTGAATGAGGGCGATGTCAACGCGCGGGTCTGGATCCGGGTGCGCGAGGTGGAGCAGAGTCTCTTGTTGATCGATCAGATCCTGGAACGACTTCCCGAAGGCCCCTCGGCAACGGATCCGGGGCTGCAGTCGGAGCCGCGGGAAGCCATGGCGATGGTCGAGGGATTTCGCGGCGACGTCCTGGTCTGGCTCCGCCTGCGCGGTGGCCTTGTCGAACGCTGCCACTTGCGCGATCCGTCGTGGTTTCAGTGGCCGCTGCTCGAGGCGGCGATCGAGAACAATATCGTCGCGGACTTTCCGCTCTGCAACAAGTCTTTCAACTGCTCCTATTCGGGCCACGATCTCTAACGCGTTGCTGGCGCGAGACAGGTAGCGGTTGGCGTGAGGAAAACACGTCGAACAACAAGGACGGCACGGGATGCGCAAGCTGCTTTTTCAAAGTCTGTTTCGCCGGCCCTTCACCGAGCAGGCACCGTCGTCGGATGCCGCGGCGGTGAGCGAACTCGCAACCGCCGTTGGCCGCGCGGCACGGCGGCGGCTCGGCCGAAGTCTCTCGATCCGCGAAGTCGATGCCGGCTCCTGCAATGGATGCGAACTGGAGATCCACGCCTTGAACAATGCCTATTATGACGTCGAGCGTTTCGGCATCCGGTTCGTGGCCTCGCCGCGCCATGCCGATGTCTTGATGGTGACCGGCCCGGTGACCAGGAACATGCGCGGAGCGCTGCAGAACACCTATGATGCCATGCCGAATCCGAAATGGGTCGTCGCGACCGGAGACTGCGCCCGGGATGGCGGCTGTTTTGCAGGCAGCTACGCGGTCGTTGGAGGTGTCGCCGAAGTCATCCCGGTGGACCTTCACATCCCCGGCTGTCCTCCTGCACCCATGGTGATGCTGAAAGGCCTGCTGGCGTTGCTCGAACGGGCGCAACTGGGCGCGGTGACGCCCTAGAGATTGCCGCGGTGCTGCGATGGTCGCAGGCGCAAGCAGCGCTGGCCCGCTCTGTTATCGAGCCCGCGCCAGTGGCCGGGAGGAATACGACTTTGGTTGCCGGATCGTCTTGCTCTTTGGCTTGGTGACATGCTCCTTGAGCCGCACGCCCCGGCCTCCGGTCAGGCTGGAAACCCCGGGATTGATCAGCTCGATCCCGGCCTGCTCCAGCGCGGAAACCAGCTTCATGAGAGAATCGACATTGGCACGGATGACGCCGTCGCTGGCTTCCATGCGCTGAATGGTCGGAACAGAAAGGTCCGCCAGATCGGCGGTCTGCCGCTGATCGATATTCAGCAGAGCGCGAGCGGCCCTGAGCTGATTGGCGGTGATCATGAACGTCGTCTCTCCCGATGCCGGCCATGCCTGCATCGCATAAAATACCGCTTCAAGCATCAATTTACAAGCATAGCATATCAGGAAGGCGGTCGTCACGGCTGTGCAGCAGGGGTTACGGCGGCGGCGGCCGGCCTTGGCCACGCTGGCGCCGGCCGCGGTGAACGCCGCGGAACCATCGGCCCGGCGGCAATTGGCATTGGTTTCGTCACATGATAAGAGATGTGTAATGCATCTTATTTAATGCATCAACTCAAACGGGAGTGTCGGCGTTGCGATTGCTGGGGCGTTATCAGGGCAGGAACGGCGAGATCGAAATCGTCGAATGTTCGTGGGACGGAACCCGGATCTATTTCGAAGAGGGCGTACGGCAGAGCCAGGCCACGCCCGACGGCGAGAGCGTATTCACCTATGTCAAGCTGATGGACGAGTTCTTGCACCGGTCGGCCAACATCCTTGTGCTGGGATGCGGCGGCGGAAACCTCGCCACCAGGCTGGCCCGCCTTGGAAAAAGTCTGACGATCGTCGACAACAATCCGATCAGCTTTGTGATCGCGCAAAAGTTCTTTGAGCTGCCGCAGCACGTGCCGTGCATGGTATCCGATTTCCGCAGCTTCATCTACCAGGACACCGCGCTCTACGACGGCATCGCCATCGACGTCGGCGGTCCGGGTTTTCAGTTCAACGATGAGTTCGATATCGAAACCTGCGACGCCATCCGCGACCGCCTGGCACCCGGCGGCCGTATCGTGATGAATGTCACGGTCATGAACGATATCGATCCGACCCCCGATCGGATAGCGGCGCGGCTGGCCGGCGACAAAATGCGGGTATGGATCGTCGATGAGCAGGGCATCGAAGACCGCAATGCCGTCATCGCCTGCCTGGCGGAAAAACAGCTGAACGCGCGCGCGGTGCTCAATGACGTGATGCGCAACAATCATGAGCGATGGTCGATCCGGCGCGGCCGATTGCGCAACCGCGATCTGCCCTGCGGTTCACGCCACCGGTGAAAATAGCATCGACGCGCGCGTGACGGACGACGGGCTTTTCTCCACGGCAGAACGAGGCCAGCCATCGCCGGGTCAGCCTCACTGAATTCAGCCTTGCCGGCAGAATGTTTCATTGTCACTTGCGTCAGGCCATTTGCCCGTGAGAGAAACCGCACCTGCTTATATCTCTCATGTGCTGCTGCTTTGCCCGGGAATCCGCGGAAGTCGCTATGAAGCTGTTCATGTTCTACGTCGGAGGCGACTGCGCCAATTCGAATGTCGAATTGCACGATGTGCGGTTCTCGATCGGGAATACGCCGGAGGATTGCTACGAGGACTTGCGTCGGCAATGGTGGGGCAAGCCTGAGAGCCTGCATCTGGATTGCTGGGGCGCGGTCGAACAGGCCGACGGATACGACGTAACGCTGAGCGCCGAACCCGCCGGCGATACGCCATCGAGGCTTTTCTTCGTCAATCTCGGCGGCTACGACGCGCGGGAGTTTTCCGAGCTTCACAAGAACATTCTGATCGTCGCGCCCGACGCAGGCGCGGCGAAACAGCAGGCGATGGCGCAGATCAACGACTGGGCACAACCACACAAGGACCGACTATTCGAAATTGAAAAGGCGCTGGATCTGACCGAACTGTTGCGAAACTACGGACGTTTTCTCAGTCTGAGGCGCGCGAGCGTGCCGAAACCATTCGTCTTTCACTGCAAATATGTGCCGATTGGACGATAGCCGCTTTTGAAGGCGCAGCCGCTGCAATTGCTGCGACCGGCGATGCTACTACGGCAGCTTCAGGGCCATGCCCGCCGTTCTGCCGAGGCACGCGCGCCCCGAACGCGGATCAGCAAATTTTGATCGGTGTCTGCAGAACATTCTGTTGCGGCGACACTAAATCCTTTCAATGCACGGAAGGAGTTTTCAGCCCATGAAATCACCTCTCATTCATCTCCCCAATTCGACCATTGCGGCCGCGGCCGCCGCCATCGTTTTCGCGGCGGGAGCCTGGCCCGGGCAGGCGCCGGCCGCCGCCGCTGACGCCTGTCCGGGCGGAGACTCCGGCATCACGGTGTCACCCGGTTTCTGCGCGGCGGTCTTTGCCGACAATCTCGGGCACGTCCGTCATCTGGCCGTCACGGCCGACGGGACCCTCTACGCCAACACCTGGAGCGGCCGCTACTATCACAACGACACGCCGCCGCCCGGCGGATTTCTGCTGGCGTTGAAGGACAGCGGCGGAACCGGGCATGCCGACATCGTCAAGCGCTTCGGCGAGGGCGTGGCCGAAGGTGCCGCCGGCGGCACCGGCATTGCCGTCTACAACAATGCGATCTATGCCGAGGTGAACGACAGGATCGTGCGCTATCCGCTGCGGGCGGGCGAGATCGCGCCGAGCAGCAAGCCCGAAACGATCCTGTCCGGCATGCCGCTCACCGGCGACCATCCCATGCATCCGTTCGTGATCGACGCCAAGGGCAGCCTGTACGTCGATTTAGGCTCGGCGACCAATTCCTGCCAGTCCGAGAACCGGATGCCGGACTCGCCCGGCATTCGGCCCTGCACCGAATTGGAGACGCGGGCGGGCACCTGGCGCTACGACGCCAACAAGACCGGCCAGACGTTCTCGCCCGCCGGGCGCTTTGCCACCGGCCTGCGAAATGGCGAAGGATTTGCGTTCGACGCCGCGGGCCAATTGTTCGCGACCCAGCACGGGCGCGACCAGCTCTCGCAAAACTGGCCCAAGCTCTATGGCGTCGATCAGGGCGCCGAGCTGCCGGCGGAAGAGATTGTGCAGCTTCACCAAGGCGGCGATTACGGTTGGCCCGAGTGCTACTACGACCAGAATCAGAAAAGGCTGGTGCTGGCGCCGGAATATGGCGGAGACGGCGGCAAGACGGCGGGAGTCTGCGCCGAGAAGCTGGCCCCCGTCGCGGCATTCCCCGGCCATTGGGCGCCGAACGACCTGCTGATCTATAACGGCACCCAGTTTCCCGAGGCCTATCGTGGCGGCGCGTTTGTCGCCTTCCACGGGTCGTGGAATCGCGCGCCGCTGGCGCAGGGCGGCTACAACGTCGTCTTCCAGCCGATCGCCGATGGCAAGGCCTCCGCACCCTACATCGTCTTCGCCGACGGCTTTGCCGGCGCCCACGAGGATCCTGGCCGGGCGGCGTTCCGGCCGACCGGACTGGCGATGGGGCCGGACGGCGCTCTTTATATTTCCGACGACGTGCATGGACGGATCTGGCGCGTCACCTACCGGGGCGGCGACGCGACGGCTCAGTTGGCGGCGGCACCCAAGCCCGTTGTCGCGACCGCTTCACCCAATTCGGCCCTGCCGCCCGAAGGAATGCATCCGGATGCGGGCCGACGGACGGCGGCGCTCGCCTTGCCGCCCGGCGCGACGCGGGAGCAGCTCGCCCTCGGCGATCGCATCTTCCATGGCGAGGCGAGCGACGGCACCTGCAGCGGCTGCCACGGCTCGGATGCCGGTGGCACCTCGGTCGGCCCGCCTCTCAACAATTGCATCTGGGTGCAATCCGACGGCAGCCTGCCGTCGATCGCCCGCATCATTGACACCGGCGTGAGCCATCCCAGAAACTATACCGGGGTCATGCCTCCGAAGGGCGGCGCGCAGCTTTCGGACGCCGATGTCGCCGCCGTCGCCGCTTATGTCTGGGCAATCGGTCACGCTGCCAATTGAGGCAGAGCCATGACACGTCTTGTTTCTCGCTTGGCCGCAGAACTGGCTTTGTCAGTCGAGGCGGCTACGGGAGCAGCATCTTATGCGAGACGTTTTTGGCTACCGTATAGCCATAGAGCCCCTCGGTGCCGCCCTCGCGCCCGTACCCGCTATCCTTGACGCCGCCGAAAGGCGTTTCGGCCACCGACGCGACGAAATGGTTGATGGAGAGATTGCCGGCCTCGACATCGTTGGCGAGACGATCGGCGTTGTTGGCCGATCGCGTGAAGGCATAGGCGGCCAGGCCGTAGGGCAGCGAATTGGCCTTCTCGATCGCCTCATCCAGATCGCGCACGGGATTGATCAGCGCCAGCGGGCCGAACGGTTCCTCATTCATGGCGCGCGCATCGTCCGGCAGGTCGGCGAGTACGGTGAGGGGAAAGAAATATCCGCGGTTGCCGATCCGGCTCCCGCCCGCCAGAACGCGTGCACCCTTGGATTTGGCGTCGGCGACCAGCGCCTCCATGGCATCGATGCGCCGCGAGTTCGCCAGCGGACCCATCTGCGTCTTGGGATCGAGACCATCGCCGACCTGCAATTGCGCGGCTTTCTCCGCGAAGGAATCGGCAAAACGCCGATAGATCGATTCCTGGACGAAAAACCGCGTCGGTGAGACGCAGACCTGGCCGGCATTGCGCGATTTCCCCGTCACCGATGCGGTAGCGGTCGCGAGCGGGTCGACGTCGTCGCAGACGATGACGGGGGCGTGGCCGCCAAGCTCCATGATCGCCGGCTTCATGTGCCGGCCGGCCATTTCCGCCAGCGATTTCCCGACCGGGATCGACCCGGTGAAGGTGATGAGGCGGATCGACGCTTGCGGGATCAGGTAGTTCGAAATCTCCGCCGGATTGCCGAACAGCAGATTGAGGACGCCCGCTGGCAGACCGGCATCGTGGAACGCCCGGACCAGCTGGACGGCGCCGGCCGGGGTTTCTTCCGAGGCTTTGAGAATGATCGAGCAGCCTGACGACAACGCACCGGCGACCTTTCGCGCCGGCGAGCTCATCGGAAAATTCCACGGCGAGAAGGCTGCCACCGGGCCGATCGGCTGACGCAGGACGGTATGGCGCATGCCTTCTTCGCTGGGGACGACGCGTCCGTAGAGCCGCAACCCTTCGCTCGCATCCCATTCAATGATGTCGCAGCCGCGCAGGATCTCCAGCCGGGCCTGATCGATCGGCTTGCCCTGCTCGAGGGTCATCGCGATGGCCATGTCGTCGACCCGCTGGCGGATCAGGCTCGCGGCCTTCAGGATGATCTGCGCCCGCCTGGCGGGCGAGGTCTTGCGCCAGACGGCAAATCCGCGTTCGGCGGCCGCGACCGCGTCGTCGAGATCGGCCGTGGTCGCGGTCGGGACGGTCCCCAGCACGCTTTCGTCCGCGGGGTTGATCACGGGCTGGCCATCCGCACGCTTCCAGCGGCCGTCGATATAGAGCTCGATATCGGGGTAATTGGTCATGTACCATCCTCCCTGGCGTAGCCTGCAAATACGGCGGCGGCGCAACAAGGCGCCAGCCGCGCGATTCAAACCCAGCCGCCGGCCCGCTATTTATCGTTTGATAACGCTATATTTATTTGGATATAGCGAGTCAAACGCTAGCTTGGGATGGGTGGCATTCTGCCATGACACAGCGCCGGCATTGCGCTTTATCCGGAAGCGGAGAAGACTATTGTCGCCGAGCGGCAAGGCTTGCCCGGGCAATTCTCGCGTCTGTTGTCTGATGGCAGCCCAACCGGTGGGCCGACATCGAATGAGTGCAAAGGCGCGACATCATTGGTATACGGCGATCGGGTGCGATAGCAAGGCGCTGCAGCAAACAGGTGAAAAATGTCTGACGTGAAGGGAAAAGTGGTCGCGATCACGGGAGCTTCCAGCGGTATCGGCGAAGCGGCCGCACGCTTGCTGGCGGCATCGGGGGCCAGGGTGATTCTCGGTGCGCGGCGTGCCGATCGGCTGGCGCTCATCGCCGACGACATCCGCCGGAAAAATGGCGAGGTCGATGTTCAGGCGATCGACGTCAGCAGGCGCGAGGATCTGGCGCTGTTCGTGGCCAAGGCGCAGCATCGGTTCGGCCGGCTCGACGTATTGATCAGCAATGCCGGGTTGATGCCGCTGTCTCCGCTCGACGATCTCAGGGTCGACGAGTGGGACCGCATGATCGATGTCAACATCAAGGGTGTGCTGTACGGAATAGCCGCAGCGCTTCCGGTGTTCCGCAAACAGGGCAGCGGTCATTTCATCAATGTCTCGTCGGTGGCCGGCCATCGGGTCGGGCCGAACGGCGCGGTTTATTCCGCAACCAAGTTCGCGGTGCGCGCCCTTTCCGAAGGCCTGCGGCAGGAGGCCGGCGACAAGATCAGGGTGACCATCATCTCTCCGGGTGCCGTTGAATCCGAACTGGCCGAGACGATATCCAATCCCGACGTCAAGAAGCGGATCCAGGACTATCGCAAGATGGCCATCCCGGCCGAGGCGATCGCCTCCGCGATGGCTTACGCCATTGGGCAGCCGGGCAATGTCGACGTCAACGAGATCTTGATACGGCCGACCGCTCAACCAAACTAGAAACGGCTACGGCGGCAAAACAGCGATCTGAGGAGTGCCAGCAAGGACTATGTGAAATTCGGCAAAACCGGCCTCGGCGTGTCGCGGCTGTGCATCGGCTGCATGACCTACGGCATCCCCGATCGCGGCGCTCATCCGTGGACGCTCGATGAGGAGAAAAGCCGGCCGCTTGTCAGGCAGGCCCTCGAGCTCGGCATCAATTTCTTCGACACCGCCAATGTCTATTCCGACGGCACCTCGGAGGAAATTCTGGGCCGCGCGCTCAAGGAGTTCACGCGCCGCGAGGACGTCGTGATCGCGACCAAGGTCGATGGCCGGATGCGGCCGGGGCCCAATGGCGCGGGATTGTCGCGCAAGGCGATCCTTGGCGAATTGCACGACAGCCTGCGGCGCCTCGGAACCGATTTCGTCGATCTCTAGCAAATTCATCGCTGGGACCCGACGGTCCCGATCGAGGAGACCCTGGAGGCGCTTCACGACGTGGTGAAGGCCGGCAAGGTCCGTTATATCGGGGCTTCCAGCATGTATGCGTGGCAGTTTTCCAAGGCGCTCTACACCTCCCGCCTGCGCGGCTGGACTGAATTCGTCGGCATGCAAAACCACGTCAACCTGCTGGACCGGGAAGAGGAGCGCGAAATGCTGCCGCTCTGTGCCGACCAGGGCATCGCGGTGATGCCGTGGAGCCCGCTGGCGCGGGGGCGGCTGACGCGCGCCTGGAACGAAACCAGCTCGCGTCAGGAAACCGACGAGTTCGGCAAGAAACTCTATACCCAGTTTCCGGATTCCGATCGGCTTGTCGTCGATCAGGTGGGGGCGATCGCCAGCGCCAGGGACGTGCCGCGCGCGCAGGTCGCGCTGGCCTGGCTGGTGCAAAAGAAGGGCGTGACGTCCCCGATCGTCGGGGCATCGAAACCGGAGCACTTGAAGGACGCGGTTGCCGCGCTGTCGCTGAAACTCACGGCTGACGAGATTGCCTGGCTGGAACGGCCTTACGTGCCGCACGAAATATCGGGTTATTGAGACGCCTGGATCCAGGCAAGCCGTGAATGCCGCGTCCCGGAGCGCGATTGCGGATTGGCGATTGGATCGGTCGAGCCGGCTTATCCCTCCGGCGCAGGAGGCCGGACCTGCCGCGGCTGGCCAATCCGCCGCAAGCGACCAGGACATCCCAGCTGCTTGAATGGTCCGGCTGCGGGATCGCGGTGGAACCCATGTTCTTTTCCAAACCGTGATCGGTGCGCGGTCTTGCAAGCATTGATCGCGCGCTCGCAACTTGTCTATCTTGCAGGCGACGCCCAACAGGCGGTTGGTTGGAATCGGCGCGGGCGCAGCAGCGGTGCCCGCTCTGGGCTTCCCTTGTTCCGAGGATCCATTCATGGCCTCAAATCCGTTCGCACAGGCGCCGTCGCGTCGAGCCGTGCTTTATGCCGGCCTCGGAACCACGATGGCGGCGCTGGCAGACCGCGTATCGCCGGCCCGTGCTCAAGCCGGCTCACCTGTTGTCACGCGCGCGATCCCGCATTCGGGCGAGCGGATTCCGGTGATCGGTCTTGGCACCGCGAACGAATTCCAGGTGGCCCCGCAGGGAGAAGCCAAAGCCAACCTCAAGAAAGTCGTCGATGACCTGCTGGCGCAGGGCTGCAAGCTGATCGATACCGCCTCGTCCTACGGAGCGGCCGAGAGCGTGCTGGGAGATCTTTTGTCCGATCAGGATCGCGCCAGGATATTCCTGGCCACCAAGCTGGAGAATGACAGCGAGAAAGCCGGCACGATCGAGTTCAAGCGTTCGCTGGAGCGGTTGCGCGTTCCGTCGGTCGATCTTTTGCAGCTGCACAATGTGCAGGATCCCAACCAGAGCCTGGCGGCCTTTCGCGACTGGAAGGCCCAAGGCCTTTGTCGCTATATCGGCATCACCACCACGTTCAAACGGGATTACGCCGCCGCCGAGGCGGTCCTGCGCAGGGAAAAACCCGACTTCTTCGAGGTGGACTATTCGCTCGGCGACCGGGAGGCGGAAAAGCGGCTGCTTCCCGCCGCGGCGGAGGTCGGCGCCGCCGTCCTGACGGCGCTGCCGTTCGGGCGTAGCTCGGTATTTTCAGCGGTTCGCGGCAAGAGCGTCCCGGAATGGGCTGCTGATTTCGATGCGGCGACCTGGCCGCAATTCTTTCTGAAATTCCTGCTGGGCCATGAGGTGGTGACCGCGGTCATTCCCGGCACCACCAATCCAGCCCACCTGGCCGACAACATCAGCGCCGGCCGTGGACGTTTTCCCGATGCCGGGCAACGCGAAGCGATGATCAAATTCTTCGATGCACTCTGACCGCGGGGATTACGGGATCGTTATTTGGCCTTGAGGATTTCCCATGCTTCGCTGATGCATCGGACAAAGGATCCGATAGCTGTTAAGCTATCAGGTTTCATAAAAGACTCCGGAGAGGAAGGCATGCGCCATTCTGAAAGTGGCGGTTTCAGCCGCCGCAGGCTTTTGCAGCTCGGTTCGGTCGCGGGGCTGGGTATTGCCGCCCTGGCTGTTTCGCGGGGGGCTTCCGGCCAGAGTGCCGCGCCGCCGTTGAAAATCGGCATCATCGGGTCCGGCCATATCGGAAGCACCATCGGCTCGCTTTGGGTGAAGGCCGGCCATCCCGTGATGTTCTCCTCCCGCCATCCCGAAGAACTCGCACCTCTGGTGCAGGAACTCGGAGCGCTGGCCAAGAGCGGCGCGGTTGCGGATGCGATCGCGTTCGGCGACGTCGTTTTCCTGGCCGTGCCGTATGGCGCCTATCCGCAGATCAGCAAGGACTACGGAAGCCTGCTGTCGGGCAAAGTGGTGCTCGACGCCGGCAATGCCGTCGCCCGGCGCGACGGCGATATCACCAACGAAGTGAACGAGGAGGGCATCGGCATCATATCGGCAAAGTATCTTCCCGGTGCCCGCATTGTCCGTGCGTTCAACAGCATGGCCTACAAGTTCTTTGTCTCGGAAGCGAACCGGGCCGGCGAGCGCATGGCGATTCCGCTGGCGGGCGACGACAAGAATGCGCTGGCGACCGCTTCGACGCTGGTACGGGACGCCGGCTTCGATCCCGTCGTCGTCGGGCCGCTTTCCCGGGCCAAGGACTTCGCCCAAGGCGGTCCGCTCTACGGCCTGCAACTGACCGCGCAGGAATTGGACAAGCGACTCGAAGCGATGAAGTGAAGGTATCGAATTGATGGCCTTCGCCGATGCTCCGCCAAGCCCCGGGTCCACCTTCCATCGCGTGTTGAACAGGATCATCGATGTCAGGCCCAGCGAAGTGCCGGCGCTGGGATGGTCCTGGCTTTATATTTTCTCGCTGCTTTCTTCCTACTACATCATGCGTCCGATTCGAGACCAGATGGGGGTCGCGGGCGGCGTCAACAATCTGCAGTGGCTGTTCACCGGCACCCTGATCGGAATGCTGCTGCTGAACCTTCCATTTTCCTATCTGGTCAAGACCTATCCGCGCGCGAAATTCGTTACGATTTCGTACCGGTTCTTCAGCGCCAACATTCTTTTGTTCGTGCTGGCGCTGTATTCCGCAACACCGGAACAGACGGTCTGGGTCGGGCGGATCTTTTTCATCTGGACCTCGATCTTCAATTTGTTCGTGGTTTCCATTTTCTGGCAGATGATCGTCGATATCTTCACCTCCGAGCAGGGCAAGCGGCTGTTCGGCTTTATCGCCGCAGGCGCCACGCTGGGGGCGATCTCGGGATCGGTTTTCACCGTATCGACCGTCGAGCACATGGCGCCAGGCTATCTGATGACCGGCGCGGCGCTGATGCTCGAGGTCGCGGTGTTCTGCGTGCGCCGTCTCTCCGGGTTGTCTGAAGTTATGGCGTCACGGCCGCGGACCGATCGGCCGGAGGCGCCGATCGGCGGAACATTGCTGGGCGGCTTCCGCGATGCGCTGTCCTCGAGCTATCTGCTCAATGTCAGCCTGTTCCTTTTGCTCTACGCGGTGACGTCGACATTCCTGTATTTCCAGCAGGCCGCCGTGGTGGGACAAAGCTTCCAGAGCCGCGCGGCGCAGACCGCGTTTTTCGCAACCGTCGACCTCGGCGTGAACCTCCTGACGCTGGGGGTCCAGCTGTTCCTGACCGGGCGTATCCTCAGGCGGTTTGGCGTCGCGACGACGCTTTCCATGTTGCCGGTCTTCAGCATGCTGGGCTTCGGGACGGTCGCCGTGCTGCCCACTCTGGCGTCCGTCGTCGGGTTCCAGCTATTCAGGCGCGCCGGCAATTTTGCGATCGCGCGGCCGACGCGCGAAGTGCTGTTCACCGTGCTTCCGCGCGAGGACCGCTACAAGGCAAAGAGTTTTATTGATACCGCCGTCTATCGGCTGGGCGATCAGATCGGGGCCTGGTCCTTTGCTCTTCTCGGCGCGCTGGGTCTCGGGTTCACAAACGTTTCTTTCGTCGCGGCCGCGATCTCGGCAATTTGGCTGGTCAATGGCTTGTGGCTCGGCCGCAGACAAGAGGTGCTTGCGCGACAGCAGGAAGCTGGGCCGGAGGTGCAGAGCTGAAGCTGCAATGAGTGTTCGAGCGTCGCGGGAGAAACTCAAGTCGAAATCAACGCGGGCTTCATCGCCCGCGTCTTCGTTGGGGTTCGACCGCGCCGGCCTGAATGGCCGATGCGCCGATAGCGAGTACAAGGGCAGCGATACAGAGCGCGACAAATTGATTCATGACGGCGACCTTGGGCAATTGGATCCATGTTGCCAGCGTTTTACTTGAACGTGCCCCGGCGGCCGCGAGGTCGTTATTGGCGATGCGATCATTCGCTCGCTTCCAGCGCTGCTGATACCCTTGGCGGTGACATCGGCAGATCGTAGAAGCGCTTGCCGAGCGCGTTGTGCACGGCGTTGGCGACTGCGGCCATTACCGGCACCAGCGGCACCTCGCCGACACCCTTCACCCCCTGCGGATGTTTGGGGTTCGGCACTTCGACCATCACCGTATCGAGCATCGGCAGGTCCGAGCAAACCGGCATGCGATAATCCAGGAAGCCGGGGTTATCGACATTGCCGTCCTTGCGGTAGATGTATTCCTCGTTCAGCGCCCAGCCGATGCCTTGCGCGACGCCGCCCTGCATCTGGCCTTCGACATAGCCCGGATGGATGGCGCGGCCGACATCCTGCACGGCGGTGTAGCGGATGACCCGCACGATGCCCAGTTCGACATCCACCTCGACGTCGCATATATGGGTACCGAAGCCGCCCTCCGCGCCTTGGGTATTGAGCTGCACACCGGCGCCAATCGGGCCGCCCATCGCCGGGGCCTTGGCCGCCAGATCGGCCAGCGTCAGCGGTTCGAACTGGCCGGCGTTCGGGCTCGCCGGATGCGCCGCGCCGTTTTCCCATTTCACCGCATCGGGATCGATCTCCCAGATTTTCGCGGCGCGCTCGCGCAAGGTGGTGATGATCCTGTCGGTCGACTGCGTCACCACGATCGCGGACGCGAACAGCACGCGGCTGCCGCCGGTCAGGTTCGAGAAGCCGACGGTCGCGGTGTCGCCGATCAGGACCGACACACGCCGGTAGTCGATGCCTAGCAGTTCGGCGCAGATATTGGCGATCGCGGCGCGCGAGCCGCCGACATCGGGATGACCTGTGGTGACGACGACGTTGCCGTCCTCCGTGATGTTGACTTGCGCGCTCGATTCACCACCGGCGTTGAACCAGAAGCCGGAAGCGACGCCCCTGCCTTGCAGCTTTCCTTGCAGCTTCCCAAGCGGCGCCGAGTAATGCGGGTGCGCCTTCGCCGCTTCCAGCGTTTCAACGTAGCCGATCCGCGGAAACACCGGGCCGTGCGCCGCCTTGGTGCCTTGCTTGGCGGCATTCTTCAGCCGCAGCTTCAGCGGATCCATCTTGAGCGCTTCAGCCAGTTCATCCATCACGCATTCCACCGCGAAGGCGCCGATCGGAGCGCCCGGCGCGCGATAGGCCGCGACCTTGGAGCGGTTGGAGAGCACGTCGTAGCCGACGGACAGGACGTTCGGGATATCGTAGGGCGCGAAGCTGCAGCCGGCGGCCCCACGGATCGGCGAGCCCGGCAGCGCGCCGGCCTGCAGAAAGAACGTACCTTGTGCGGCGACAATCGTGCCGTCGTCCTTGGCGCCGATCTTGACCGTGCTCTTCGAGCCCGACGTCGGCCCAGTCGCCCGCATCACCTCCTCGCGGGTCATCACCATCTTCACCGGACGGCCGGACTTCTTCGCCAGCAGCGTCGCGAGCGGTTCGAGATAGACGATGGTCTTGCCGCCAAAACCGCCGCCGATTTCCGCCGGAATGGCGCGGATGTCGCTCTGCGCAATGCCGGTCAGATGCGCCACCATGGCGCGCACCATGAACTGGCCCTGGCTCGAGCTCCAGATCGTCGTCTTGTTGTCGGGCGCAACGGTGATCAGGCAGGCATGCGGCTCGATATAACCCTGATGCACCGGACGCGTGGTGAAAGTCCGCTCGACGACGATGTCGGCCTCCCGGAAGCCTTGCGCGACGTCGCCCTTCTTGATTTCCAGTCTGCCCGCGATGTTGGACGGCTTGCCCTCGAATTTGTTGAACTCGTGAAGGATCGGCGCGTCCGGCTTGAGCGCGTCGTCGATCTCGATCGACCACGGCAGCACTTCGTAGTCGACCTCGATCAACTCGCAGGCCTTGGCCGCAATCGCCTCGGTGGTGGCAGCGACCGCCGCGACAGGATGGCCGGGGAACAGCGCCTTCTCGCGCGCCATCACGTTGCGGCACATCCACCGCATGTCCTGGATGCCGAGTATCACCGGTTTATCGACAGGGAAGTCCACCACGTCGCGCGCGGTGACCACAGCCTTTACGCCGGGCAGCGCTTCCGCTTTCGAAGTGTCGATCGATTTGATGCGGGCATGGGGGTGGGGGCTGCGCTTGATCTTGCCCCAGATCATGCCGGGCATCGTCGTATCGGCGGCGAAAGCCGCGCGGCCCGTGACCTTGTCGGCGCCGTCAGGACGAATGGTGCGCTGGCCGATCCACTTGTTGCTTGGGACGATATTCATTGCGCTGTCTCCCGCATCTCGGCAGCGGTTTCCAAAACCGCGCGCACGATCTTGTCGTAACCGGTGCAACGGCAGAGGTTGCCAGCCAACCAGAAGCGGACCTCTTGCTCGCTCGGCTCGGGGTTCTTGTTGAGGAGCGCCTCGGAGGCGACCAGCATGCCTGAGGTGCAGATACCACACTGCAATGCCGCCAGCTCCAGAAATTTCTGCTGCAACGGATGTAGCCGGTCACCCCTGGCCATGCCTTCTATGGTTCTGATCTCGCGGCCTTCGGCCTCGACCGACAGCATCAGGCAAGAACAGATCAGCCGATCATCGAGCATGATGCTGCAGGCGCCGCAATCGCCGGACCCGCAGCCTTCCTTCGAGCCGGTCAGGCCGAGCGGCCCCCGCAACGCGTCGAGCATGGTGTCATACGGCTCGCAGAGAAACTCCGCCGGCTCGCCGTTGATGGTGGTCGAAACGTGCAGCTTGGCCATGGTTTCAATTCCCTCCGGCGCGGTCAGCGGCGATGGCGACCGTGCGCTTCAGCAGCACGCCGGCAATTTTGGTGCGGTAGGCAATCGTGCCGCGCTTGTCGTCGATCGGTCGACAGGCGGCGCGACAGGCATCGGCTGCGGCGTCGAGGGCCGCGGTTTCGAGACGGCTGCCGGTCAGCGCCCTGGCCGCCGCCTCGACCAGCAGCACCGTCGGCGCCACCGCGCCAAGCCCGACCCTGGCTGCGGTGCACACGCCATCCCTGAGCGTGAGGCAGACGCCACAACCGACAACGGCGATGTCCATTTCGGTACGTGGAATCATGCGGAGATAGGCATCGCCGGAGCCCGGCGGCCGCGGCGGCAAGGCGAAGCTGACGAGAATCTCCCCCGGCGCCAGCCGGGTGCGGCCCGGTCCGGCCGGCACATCTTGTATTGGCATCTGTCGACGCCCGTTCGGCCCCTGCACCGTCACGATGGCACCCGCTGCAATCATGGCCGGCACGCTGTCGGCGGCCGGAGAGCCATTACACAGATTGCCACCCGCCGAGGCGCGCCCCTGCACCTGGGTGGAACCAATCAGGTTGACCGCTTCGAGCACGCCGGGCCAGACCTTGCCGAACCGCGCGTGTTCGGCCAACACCGCGCCCGGGACGGCGGCACCAATCCGGAAGCCGCCGTCAGCGGTTTCCTCGATGGCCGCCATCTCGGCGATTTTCTTGACGTCGACGATCAGGCCCGGGCGCACGGACCCAGAGCGCATCTGTACCAGCAGATCGGTGCCGCCGGCCATGATGCGCGCAGCGCTTCCGGCGGCGGCAAATGCGTTGATCGCTTCATCGAGCGTGCGCGGCGCCAAGTATCGGATATCCGTCATGGTCGTTCTCGCCGTTTCGCTCAATGTTTGGCGGCTCACCTTGGCCGGCCTGCAGACGAGGAGCCTACACGAGCAAATACGATTGCAACAGGCTCCAGGATCCGGCAGGTGCCATGCTGCCCCGCAAGAGGCTGTTTCACGGGTTACCGCCCGCGTCGGCAAATAAATGCGCAGCCTGGCGCGAGCGGCGCAAGTTGCGAACCGAGCGGAGGTGCTTCCGTGCAGGCGGATGTGCATTACGCCAGGTGCCGTGGACTCCAGATCGCGTATCAAAAATTCCAGCGAAGGCCCGATCAGTTATCCGACGCAACCTGGGTCGGTTTCGCGGCCGTGAGACCAACACGACGGGGGACGGCTTTCTGATTGCATTCGACGGCTCCGCCGGCCGCGCCGTCCGGTGCGCGAGCGCAATCGTCGACGAAATGCGTTGGTCCGGGTTGATATTCGTGTAGGCCGTCATACCGGCGAGTAAAAAGAGATTGACGACGACATCGGTGGAATGGGAATCACATCGGCGCTCGTGCGGCCGCGCTCGCCAGCGCCGGGAAAGTATGAGTGTCGAGCTCGGTAACAGACCTCATCGTCGGTTCTGGGCTGCTGTTCGTCGATCGAGCCGGACATTCGCCCAAGGGCGTTCCCCCTGGATCGATGAAGCGGATTTCGCTCCCCTCGCTTCAGCCGCATCGCGGCTTCAATGAGCCGTCCTCCCTCATGGCGCGGCCGGGGAAGATGGCGCTGGAACTCTCGCGGTACGGCCTCATTATCGGCAGGACAATGCTGTACCCGCCGGGGCCTGATGAATCGAAATATCGGATGCTCGGATTTGGCTCATAAAATGAAATAATATCAGGATGTTAAAAGCCAAATTCCGCATCGCCCCCGCTAAGGGATGATAACCTCTCGATCGGAATGAAAAATGCGATCGGCGCCTGGATCCGAATATCAGGGCGCGTCGACCGGACCAGCTCGACGTTGACCCGCCGAACTTGCGGTGGGCGGACTCCTGGAGGTCGGCGACCGTGCATAACGTGTTGCCGTATCTTTGGTCGCTTCGCGCTTATCATTTGCACATGCTGCTTACAAAACGTCGCATTTTGAAATTTTCGAATTGATTTTTTTCGGCAAGCGTCGTCTGGAATGAATTTGTTCTTGACAGCGTAGCACTCTCGGGAGAGTCTTCGAGGCAGGCGCTGGGCAAAGATGCCCCAAGCGGCGCCACCCAACTTGCAGAATCCTTTCTGACGGCAACGTATCGCCGGAGCCTGAACGACATCAGGCTTGTTGCGTTGGGTAAGGGCCTATGGCGCCTCAAAGTCTTCGGGTCGGCTATCTGTTCTCCTCGACCGGCTCCTATGAGCTGGTCGCCCGCTCGATGTTGAACGGCGCCCTTCTTGCCGCCGACGAAATCAACGCCTCCGATCTCGGGATTCATCTTGAGCCGACGGTGCTCAATCCAGGCGGCAACCTCTCGCAATATTCGGCGCAGGCGACGACGCTGCTGAAGAGCCAGATCCGCCATGTGGTGGGCTGCTATACCTCGTCGTCGCGCAAGGAGGTGATTCCACAGTTCGAGAAGCACGACGCCCTGCTGTGGTATCCATCGCATTACGAGGGCTTCGAGAGTTCCACCAACGTCATCTATACGGGGGCGGCTCCGAACCAGCACGTCCTGCCGCTGGTCGAATACCTCATTCAGCATCACGGCCATCGCGCGTTCTGCGTCGGCTCCAACTACATCTGGGCTTGGGAAAACAACCGCATCTTGCGCGAGAACGTGTTGGCGCGGGGCGGCTCGGTACTGGCCGAGCGATATTTCGCCATCGGCGAGACCGATTTTTCCCAGGTCATCGAAGCGATCATCGCGACGCGTCCGTCATTCGTGTTTCTGACGCTGATCGGCACCTCGGCCTATCAGTTCTTCCGCGACTTCAGAGCGGCATGCCGGGTCCGCGGCATAGACCAGGCCCAGGCTATTCCCGTTGCCTCCTGTTCGCTTTCGGAGCCGGAGCTCGAAGCCATCGGCGAAGAGGCGGTCGATGGCCATCTGAGCTCGAGCGTCTATTTTTGTTCGATTCGAAGCCCTGCGAACCTGCGGTTTCTCGATGCCTACCAAGGCCGGTTCCCGATGGGGCCGACGGCCTCCGCGGATGCGGAGGCGTCGTACAACGCGGTCTGGCTGCTGGCGCGCGCCGCGGCAGCCGCCGGGACCGACAATCCGCACGCCATCAAGGCCGAAATCGTTCATCAGCATCTTGATGCGCCGCAGGGCAGGGTCTGGATCGACGAACAGACATTCCACGCCTACCTGACGCCGCGTATCGGACGCTCCAATCGGCAAGCGAGGTTCGACCTGATCAGCGAGGCCGGAGCCCCGGTTCAGCCCGACCCGTATCTCGTGCACAACTCGTCGCGGTTCGAGGCCGCGGGCGCGCCTTCGCTGAGGCTCGTGTCATGAGCGAGCCGAGGCTGCTTCAGAATTTCGGCGGCGGTCGCGCCATCATCGTGACGGATCGGGCGTCGTCGCTCGACGTCTTGACGACCTCCCTGAACCGGCTTGGCGTCACGACGAATTCCACGGACATTGTCGAGAGCGTTGCAGGCATCGATCTGGCGACGCTGCAGCCGGATCGCGACGTCATCTTCATCGACGGCGACATCAGCGAGGCGGCGGCACTTCCGCGCAGTGCGATCGGCCGGCTGCCGCCGGCTCCGGTTATCGGGCTGCTCGGCGTCAGCGCGCCCAGCCGTCTCAAGGCGCTGATGCGGGCAGGTGCCACCTCATTCCTCCGCAAGCCCGTTCATGGCGCGGCCGTCTACCCGGCGCTGTTTGTCGGCGTCAACGAATTTCGCCGGCACCGGCATCTGGAGGCCCTGCTGGAGGATCAGGGCCGCCGCCGCCGAAATCGGCGCAATGTAGTCAAGGCAATCATCCGGACGATGTCACAATACGGCATCGACGATGATGAAGCCTATGATCTGCTTCGTCGGCGCAGCATGGCGCTGCGTCAGACGATGGAGGAACTGTGCGAAGACTTGGTCCGATCGTCAGACGGGCAAGAACACGGCGAATTCGTTCTGAGGAGAAAACTCGCCGATTGAACTCAACAGAGGAGACTAAGATGCTGGAAAGTATTGCAAGGGGGTCGCGCATCGCGTCCCTCATCGGAGCCGGCTTGCTTGCTGCAAGCCAGGCCTATGCGGCGGACCCGATCAGGCTCGGGGTGCTGGAAGACCAGTCCGGCGACTTCGCGCTGGCGACCATCGGCAAGGTGCACGGCATTCAGCTCGCCATCGATGAGATCAACGCGGCCGGCGGCATTTCCGGGCGCAAGATCGAACCGGTGATCTACGACACCCAGTCCGATAACACCCGCTACCAGGAATTCATGCGGCGCGTGCTCCAGCGCGACAAGGTCGATGTGGTCTTTGCCGGATTCTCCAGCGCCTCGCGCGAGGCCTATCGCCCGATCGTCGATCAGCTCGACGGCTTCGCGTTCTACAACAACCAGTATGAGGGCGGCGTCTGCGACGGTCACATGGTGGTGACCGGCGCGGTGCCGGAACAGCAGTTCTCGACGCTGATCCCGTGGATGATGGAGAAATACGGCAAGCGGGTCTACACCATCGCCGCCGACTACAATTTCGGCCAGATCTCCGCTGAATGGGTGCGCATGATCGTCAAGCAGAACGGTGGCGAGATGGTCGGCGAGGAATTCATCCCGCTAGGCGTCTCGCAGTTCTCGCAAACCATCCAGAACATCCAGAAGGTCAAGCCGGATGTCCTGATCACATTGCTCGTTGGCACCGCGCAGGCATCCTATTACGAGCAGGCCGCCGCGGCGAACCTGAAGATTCCGATGGGCAGCTCGGTCAACGTCGGACAGGGCTATGAACACAAGCGCTTCAAGCCGCCGAGCCTCGCCAACATGTATGCCACGGTGAATTACATCGAGGAGGTCGACACGCCGGAAAGCAAGGCTTTCGTGAAGAAGTGGAAGGCCAAGTTCCCCAATGAGCCCTACATCAACCAGGAGGCGGAGAACTCCTACCACGCCGTCTACCTCTACAAGCAGCTGGTCGAGCGCGCAGGCGGTTCGACCAAGCGGGATGACTTGCGCGCAGTGATAGCCAAGGGCGACGTCTGTGTCGACGCGCCGGAGGGCAAGGTCTGCATCGATCCGAAGAGCCAGCACGTCTCGCACACCATCTACATGGCGAAGGTCGGCGACGACCATTCGATCACGTTCCCCAAGGTCTGGACCGACATCAAGCCGTATTGGCTCGGCGAAGCCGGATGCGACCTGACCAAGAAGGACCCGATGACGCAGTACACCCCGAGCAATCCGCCGCCGAAATCCTGATCGCGGCGGTACCCGGGGGGCGGCCGCTCCGCCCCTCGGCATTTTTCCTCTTTTCCTTTTCTTGTCTTTGGCGTTCAACCGGGATCGGTCGCGCCATTCGGCCGGCTGCGAGGGTACGGGATGGTCGTCCTGAGTTCACTATTCGGATTCGTCTACCAATGCGGCGATGCATTTGCATTTCTCGTGCTCGCCGCCTGCGGCCTTGCGGTGATCTTCGGCATGATGGGCGTGATCAATCTGGCGCACGGCGAGTTCATCATGTGTGGCGCCTATGTGACCGTCACGGTGGCGCGCGCCGGGCTGCCGCTGCCGCTCGCGATCCTTTGCGGCGCGCTTGCCGCCGGGGCGGTAGGACTGGTCGTCGAGCGTCTGGTCATTCACCAGCTCTATGACAGGCCGATGGATACCATCGTGGCAACCTGGGGACTGAGCCTGATCGCCACCCAGGGCACCCTGATCGTGCTGGGGTCCAGCATGCCCGGCGTCGGCGTTCCGCTCGGCAGCTTCACCGTGGGCGCCTATTCCTATTCGACCTACCGGCTGGTGTTGATGGCCACCGCGCTTGGAATTCTGGCCGGGCTCTATCTTGCCTTCAACAGCACCAGGTTCGGCATTCTCGCCCGTGCCACGATCCAGCTGCCGCACATGGCGGAAGCCCTCGGGGTCGATACCAAGTTCATCTACAGCATGACCTTTGCCTTGGGTGCGGCCCTTGCCGGCCTGGTCGGCGGTCTCTATGCGCCGACCATGACCATCGTGCCGACGATGGGCAGCACCTTCATCATGGAGGCGTTTGTCACCGTCGTGGTGGGTGGAGCCGATATCTTTCTCGGCACCGCTCCGGCAGCGGCGGTGCTGGGAGTGGTCAAGGCCGCGATGACCTCATGGCAGGGGCAGTTGTTCGGACAGATCGGGCTGTTGATCGCGGTGATCATCGTCATCCGTGTGCTGCCGAAGGGAATCTCGGGTTTCGTCTTGCGCGAACGAAGTTGAGAGCTTTCGCGCACATGACACGCCATTCCCGTTTCGTCAGCTTGCTGGAGGGGCCGCAGACCCTGGGTCGCGGTCCGCTATTCTGGGGACCCGCCGGCCTGGCGCTGCTGGCCGTGCTGGCCTATCCGCTGCTTGCCGACGGCTACACCGTTGGCAACACCGTCTATTTCTTCACCTGGTCGTTCATGGCGCTCGGGCTTTGTCTGATCTGGGGCTATGGCGGCACACTCAGCTTCGGGCAGACCGCGTTCTTCGGTCTGTCGGGCTATTGCTACGGCGTTCTCACCATCAATTTCGGTGCAGCCTATGGCTTCACGCTGATCGCCCTGCTGGCGTCGCTGCTCTGCTCGGCGGTGTTCGCCGCCGTGCTGGGCTACTTTCTCTATTTTGGGCGGATCAGCGGGGTATTTCTCGGTATCGTCACGCTGTCGGTCACGCTGGTGTTCGAACGTTTCATGGCGCAGACCGCCGGGCCGGAATGGCACATCGGGGTCGCCCGCCTCAACGGCTTCAACGGCATGAGCGGGATGCCGCCGCTGACGCTGCCCTGGTTCAAAGGCAATATCGTGCTGTTTCCCGACATCGGCCTGTATTATTTCGTGCTCGGGCTGTTGGTGCTGAGCTATCTCGGTCTGCGGATGCTGGTGAATTCGAAATTCGGCAACGTGCTGGTCGCGATCCGGGAGAATCCCGAGCGCGCCGAGATGCTTGGCTACGACGTGCGCAAATACCAGCTGGTGGCTTTCGTGGTGGCCGCGGTGCTGGCGGGGCTCAGCGGCACGCTCTACACCGCCTGGGGCCAGTACATCACGCCATCGAGCATGAGCATCACCGCCGCGGCGCTGCCGATCGTGTGGGTTGCGGTCGGAGGCCGCGGCGATCTGACGGCCACGCTGATCGGCACGCTCGCCGTGCTGGCGGCGTTCCAGGCGCTGACCATCTACGGCAGCCAATATGCGCTGGTCGTGATGGGACTGCTGCTGGTCGTAACGGTTCTGGTCGCGCCGGAGGGATTGATCGTCGGCTTCGCCAAATTTGCGGGCCGGCTGCGCCGCAGGTCCAGGGAATCGGCCTGATGCCCATTCTCGAAACCCGCGGTCTCAATAAGCATTTTGGCGGCCTGCATGTGACGGCCGACGTCAATCTCGCGCTCGAGGACGGCGAGATACATTGCCTGATCGGTCCGAACGGCGCCGGCAAGAGCACCCTGTTCCGCCTGATCCTGGGCGAGCACGCGCCGACCAGCGGTAGCATCTTCTATGCCGGCGGAGACATCACCGCGCTGAAGTCGTTCGAACGGATCCGACGCGGCATGAGCGTCAAGTTTCAGGTGCCGGGCATCTTCAAGGCGCTGACCGCGCGCCATAACCTGGAAATCGCGCTGCAGCACCATCTCGAGGGCGGTTCGCTCGACGCCGAGACCGAGCGGCTGCTGAGCTTTCTCAATCTGTCGGAAGTGGCAGGGCAGCTGGCCGGCAATCTCAGCCATGGCCAGAAGCAGTGGCTCGAGATCGGCATGGCGATCAGCCTGAGGCCGAAGCTGCTGCTGCTGGACGAGCCGACCGCCGGGATGTCTCCGACCGAGACCTTTGCCACCGGGGAAATCGTCAAGACGCTGAATGCCGATGGCGTCACCATTCTGGCCATCGAGCACGACATGAGCTTTGTGCGGCAGGTGGCCAGGCGGGTCACCGTTCTGCATCTCGGCCGGATTTTCGCGCAAGGCACGATCGAGCAGATCGTTGCCGACGAACGCGTCGCGGCGATATATCTGGGGCAGGGCCATGCGTAAGGAAGTGGTGCTCTCCACGCTCGGGCTTCGTTCCGGTTATGGCGGCAAGCCGGTGCTGCAGGGCATCGACATGGACGTGCGAGAAGGCGAGATCGTCGCCGTGATCGGCCGCAACGGTGTCGGCAAATCGACGCTGATGCGGACGTTGATCGGGCTGTTGCCGCCGACCGAGGGCTCGATCATTTTCAAGGGGCAGGACGTGAGTTCGCTGGTCGCCCATCGCCGCGCCCGCCTTGGCATCGGCTATGTGCCGCAGGGTCGCGACGTGTTTCCGCGCATGAGCGTCGAGGAAAACCTCAAGGTCGGCGAAACGGTCGCCGGCAAGGCCGATCCCGCGGACTACAGCCGAATCTACCGCACGTTTCCCGTGCTGGCCGAGCGGCGCAGCCAGCAAGCCGGAACGCTGTCCGGCGGCCAGCAGCAGCAGCTGGCGATCGGGCGCGTGATGATCAGCAACCCGTCGCTGATCCTGCTCGACGAGCCGTCGGAAGGTATCCAGCCGTCGATTGTGCAGGATATCGCCCGCACCATTGTCGAGCTTAACCGTCAGACCGACGTCACCATCATTTTCGTCGAGCAGAATCTCGATATGATCCGCGCCATGGCTCAGCGCTGCTACGTCATGGACAAGGGACGGATCGTGGCGGCGCTGACGCCGGCGGACCTCGACGATCGCGAGGTCGTGCGCCGGCATCTCGCCGTGTGACCAGGATGTTCAACCAGCAAGAAGGATCATCACCATGTCATGGCTCGAAACCTCGATTATGGCCCGCAAGGGCGCCGCAAAGGGCAAACCGGGCAAGACCTATTCCATCACGGAAGAGAGCCAGGGTCAGTATCACTACGTCTACGGCCCGTTTGCGACGCCGGTCCTGAAGGTGGATCCCGGCTCGGTGATATCGGCGGAAACCCATGACGCCTTCGAAGGCAAGATCAAATATGAAACCGACAAGCCGAGCGAGATCCTGAATTTCCCGTTCCTGAATCCTCAGAACGGGCCGATCTATGTCAACGGCGCCGAGAAGGGCGACACGCTCGCCGTATACATCAAGTCGATCGTGCCGCGCGGCCCGCAGCCGGTGGGGACGACCTGCCTGATCAGGGAGTTCGGCGGACTGGTCGCCACCGGCGACACCGCACTTCTCAATCCGCCGTTGCCGGAGCGGGTGAAAAAAGTCGAGGTCACGCTCGAGGGCGGCGTCAAATGGAGCGACACGCTGACGCTGCCTTATCAGCCCTTCATCGGCACCATCGGCACCTCGCCGGAAATCGAGGCGATCACTTCGCTTCAACCGGACTATTACGGAGGCAACATGGATCTGCCGGACGTCGGGGTCGATGCCGTGATCTACCTGCCCGTCAACGCGCCGGGAGCGCTGCTGTATCTCGGCGATTGCCACGCCATCCAGGGCGATGGCGAATTGTGCGGCGTGGCGCTGGAGCATCCGACCGTTACCACCGTGCAGGTCGACTTGATCAAGAAGTGGACGTTCAAGTGGCCGCGGCTGGAAAACGAGAAGTTCTTCATGACCATCGGATCCAGCCGGCCGATGGAAGATGCCGCGCGCATCGCCTATCGCGAGCTGATCCGCTGGATGGCCGCCGATTTCGGCTTCGAGGAGCTCGATGCCTATATGCTTCTGACCCAGTGCGGTCGTGTCCGTCTTGGAAACATGGTGGATCCGAAATACACGCTGGGCGCTTCGATCCTGAAATCGTATCTCGGTCGATAGCGCGCGGGGCTGTTTCCGAGCTTCTTAGTTCAAAATAAGAAGCTGAGGGGAACAAATCCGGATGCCGATTGACCCGGCGGCCGCAGGATCTTGTCCAGCAGGGAAATCGCTTTGACCAGGAGCGAAATCGACCCTGGCGCGCAACCGTTCGATGCGCGGTCTTCCGCCACTTGCGCGATGTCCGGCGTGGTCCTAGGTTCGACCTCGGCGCGGAGTTCGCGCCAAAAAAACTCTTTGGAGGATGCAATGACCTGGAAGACTCCTAAAATTGCCGAAGTGCCGGTGGGCATGGAAATCAACATGTACGCCTGCGCAGCGCGCAAGTAGACCGCATCGAAACGACCGGCCCGGCTCGATCGGCAAATCCTTGCATCGAGCCGTGGCAGGCGTCCTGCCTACGACTTCGAAAAAATTGCGCCGACGCCAGACGGTCCTTCGAGGGCCAGGCGAATCAATCCATCGATGCCCGGACTCGGGCATCGGGCGTCGGGACACTGCGACGGGTTCGTACACCCAGGCGGTGATCCCGGGAGAGCATGCGCCAGCAAGCATGCAAGGCTAATTTCCGCTCGTCACGCCCAAGGGGAAGGTTCTATTCGCAAGGAATGTCCGAGGACATGCCCGCGTGTTGCGCCTTGTGTATCGCAGACGGAACGACTCCGAAATACTTCCGGAACACGCGGCTGAAGTGCGACGAACTGGAAAAGCCCCACGAGAACGCCACGTCCGTGATGGTTTTGCCGGCCTGGGTCTCCAGTTCCTCGCGGCAGTGCTGCAGCCTGGCGTGCTGGATATAGTCGCTGATGGTGGTACCGCGGCTGCTGAACAACATGTGCAGATAGCGCTTGGTGCAGTTCAGTGCCGCCGAGATCTGGTCGATGGAAAGATCCGGGTCGCGCAGATGTTCGCGAATGAAGTACTGCGCGCGGACATACATCGCTTCGGGTCCGACACGATCGAACATCGCGTCGGGTTCGCGGAGCGGCAACAGCAGCAGGTCGATCAGCGAATCGGCCACCCCGATCGCGTTGTTCGGCGACAGCTTGGTGGCTTCGTCGAACGCGGCATGGACAAAGTCATAGGCGATCCGGCCGGTGCCGGTGCGCGCCGAGAGTTTGCATGCCGACATCCTGGCCAGGCGGAAGCCGCGTTCCTGCAGCAGTTCCTTCGGCACGATGACGACCTCGTGTCGCGTCAACGTCGGGCTGACGATCGTGTGCGGACAGGATACATCGTAGGCGAGGCAGTCACCGGGCACCAGTTCGATGCGACGCCCGCCCTGCTCGAAATGCGAAATGCCGTAAGTCTGAAAATGTATCTTGACGAACGGATGGCCGCCGAGTTTTGCACGCACGGCGGTATGCGCAAGCCGGTGCTGGCTCGCCTCGATCTGGCACAGCTTCAGCTTCGAAACCGTGGTGTAGTTGATCCGGCCTTCGAACGACGAAGCCTGCAGCGGATCGATGTCGAAATGGCCGCAGAGATCGGTCAGTGCATCTGACCAACATTGGATCTGCTTTTTCGGCGCCAATCCGGAAGTGTTAAGTGAGCGGACCGTGTCGGACATTATCCAGCCACCGATTCGAGATCAAAGACATGACCGCGTGCCGCGAGTGGCATCGGGTCATGATAGCAGCAAGTTCACCTCAATTTAAGGCGGTCATGGGGATTTTGAGCACCGAGCGTCCTGACATCCCTTTGATAATCCTCCGACTTAGTTTGAGCGCCGTCAAGGGGAACCTCAACCATGGATCGCGTGACGGGCCGATGGGTGGGCCAGAATGGCTGACGCATCGCAGCATGGAAGCGCGCGGCTGCGAAATCACCGGCACCGGCTAAAAAATTCGTCGTGTTTCGCTTTCGCGCAAAGGCACTTCCCTCTTGGGCAAGTTTGCCAGCTCCGAACCGGGTAGGGATACCAACGAAGAAAATCGGAAAAGTGGGCCGTTTCTACGGAACCCTTCGTTCACAACTGGGAGGATTCACGATGCGCAAGGTGGTACTCGCTACGAGTCTTGGCCTGATGGCCGTGCATGGGTCGGCGTCGCGTGCCGACGAGGCGTTGGAAAAGCTGGCCAAGGATCCCAAGCAATGGGTGATGCAGGCCGGGGACGACGCCAACACGCGTTTCTCGAAGCTCAATCAGATCAACGCGTCCAACGTCAAGA